>Ga0123355_10014026_pt1 | contig 12498 bp, 12 predicted proteins | sample TergutEmb28metaG_3_FD_89872 | JGI IMG/M metagenome (GOLD analysis project Ga0123355, IMG submission 89872) | Embiratermes neotenicus P1 segment gut microbial communities from Petit-Saut dam, French Guiana - Emb289 P1 | ecosystem: Host-associated > Arthropoda: Insects > Digestive system > Gut ...
TTATTCTTTTGCCTTTTATTTAATTCGTTTTGATTCGCTTGTTTTATCTATTCGGCATTTTGCCCGAACAATATAATGTTGAGAATATGAGAATAATCTCCATTTGTTACAACGGGTAAATCAAAGGTTCCGGCTCGAAGTCGTCTATGATATCCGCCATTCGTAACCAATTCCAAAAACGCCTCCTGATTTCTTATAATGCCCTGACTCTCCAAAAGCTGTGCAATATCAAGCGATGTATAGTTGTAAGGAATTGTTACTGTTACCATTTCTGTTTGTGGTCGTGCGGGAACAGATGTTGCGGGCATGGGTGTAGTTTGCGGAGTTGGCGTGGTTATTGGTGTCAAGGTTTGTGTTGGGGCAGCGGGAGGTTGGGGCGGCGGAGTTGGCGTTGAGGTTGGTTGTGGTGTAGGTGATGGAGTTGGTTGCGGCGTTTCGGGCGCAGGTGTTGGGGTTGCAGTAGCGGGAGGTTGAGGCGTTTCGGGCGCGGGTGTTATGGTTGGTTGAGGCGTTTCAGGTGCTGGAGTTGGGGAAGGGATTGATGCTGCTTGTTGGTTTCCGCTGTTTTGGTTATCCTGATTGCTTTCATCGGTTGTGCCCAAGCGTTCCAAACGCTCCTCATATGTGGAAATATAAGCATTTATTTGAACATTATACACTCCGAACATCACAATGACAACAGCAACAATTCCTAATCCCAAACCGAGCGTAAAGCTGTTTCTATGCATTGCGGTCATCTCCTCCCAAGTTGATAATCAACATAACCTCGCCCTTGCCCATATCCAAGGTTTGCGCGATTTCGTCTATGCTCATGCCTTTTTTGCGCAATTCCAAAACCGGGGCAAACCGGCGGCTTACAACTGTTGTTGAAACAGGCGTTGATGCTTTTGTATCATCATTAATTATATAATCTGTTTGAGGTATTTCGGTTGCTGTTGTTACCTGTTCTTTTTCGTCTGATGATGAAACAGGCAAAGGAAGCGGAGTGACTAATTCTTGGTCTTTTTCCTCGACTGATGATGAGACGGGCAGAGGAGTGACCGGTTCTTGGTCTTTTTCCTCGGTCGATGTTGAAACAAGCAAAGAAAGGGGAGTAGCCAATTCTTGCTTTTTTTCCTCCACAAGATTATATAAAAACAGCAATTCTTGATATTTATTATCAAATTCCCGAAAAACACTGCGGGAAACGTCGTTTAATTCATTTATGGCTTCGTCGGCTTCGGTTACATAATTTTTATATGTTGATAATTTTTCGGCAAGTTGGGAATCAATCTCAACATCAGCCACGCCTTCGCTATGGTCGGATTCTGTTTTTGTTCCGTAAAAATTCCGCAATGAATACACTACGAGAGCCACGCCACAAATGAGAAAAATAATCAATATCCATTGAAAAAAATCCATTGCTTACAAGCTCCTTTTTCTTACGCTTTTTTAACTTTTTTCGCTTTCGCGCTTAAATTCTGATATCAATCAAGGGTTTATTTTCGTCCATATTCAATCCGTTTTTGTTGTTTCTGTTATTTTCTTCTCTTTCGTCCCCGGAATTTCTTTTTTTATTTCTTCCCTGATATGTGTCGCCGTTTCTTCCGTCTTTGTCGACACTTGCCTGGTGGGCTGTTTCATGGGTTGATGAAACAGTTTGCCCTTCTTGGCTGACAACCTTCTGGAATTGCTGGGCGAATTGATTATTTTGGGTTTCAGAACGAACGCCGTCTTGATTGCTTATGCGTGCGATTTCTTGCGCACGCGGCAATATAATTTGCATATCAACAGGTCTTAATGACATATTACCCACACTCCTTTCAAGATTCAGCCTCTTTTTCATTTTTACCTTTTGTTTTTGCTCTTAAATAGCGGCATATGTTTTCATTTTAACTGCGTCTTCTTCATTGACGAAAACAACGCCCATTCGGATATCATCATTGAGAATCATGGCGGCGTTTCCGACGGTTAAAGTAACGCCGTAATGTATGGTGCGTTCGGCGATAATTTTGCCCGTGTTGCGGTTCATTGCGGCGGCAAGGGCTTGAAGCTCTTGTTCGTGCTGCATCATCAATTCGCGATAGTGGGTTCGGTTATTGACGATTTTAAAAAGCATTGATTTGCGTCTTTCGTCGAAATTGTCAACATTGCCGGTTTTCATAATGCTTTCATATCCTTCATTAAGCTGGAGGTATGTTTTTTTGGCAGATTCATATTGTTTTTTGATATCCTCAAAACGCGCAATCAATTCGGGAGAGTTTCCGGCTCTTACAAGGGTTTTTGTTGCCATGGGAGAGCCGATTGTTTTGGCTCTTATTTCCTCTCTTGCGGATACTGTTCCCCCAACTATATTGCAATTATCCCCTTGCAAGAGTATTGAGCCTTCGCAGGTTATTTCGCAATGCATCAAGGAATTGGAGATTATATTGCCTTTTGCCATAATTCTGGCGTTTTGGGCGAATTTAGTAAATAAATCGCCTTGGGCAGTTATGGCGGCTCTGTCCAGACCCTGAATCCCGCCATATAAATTAACACATCCGCCGGCAGAAATGCTTGCCGCCTCAACAACGCCTTTAACCTCGACATTACCGGCGGCGACAATAGAAAATCCCGAAACAACATTGCCGCGGACATTAACAGAACCGTCAAAATCAATATTGCCGGTTTCAAAATCTACATTGCCCTTTATTTCCAATATATTGGTTACGCCGATTGTTTTGCCGGAATAAACAAGCTGCCCGGATATTTCGGCGCAAAGGATTTTTTCATCTTCCGATATAAAAACATTTTTTCCTTTGGAAAATTTGGGTGCGATTTTGCCTGCTTTGTGTGTCAAAGCACGCCCGAAAACAGTCATGCCGGGTTCGCCGTAAAAGGGCTCTCCCCTTTGCGCTAAAATTTGCCCTTTTTTGACAGAGCGGAAATATTCGATTTGTTTATAATCCACTGTGCCGTCGCGGAGAATTTTCGGATGATTATGTTCGCCGGAGATATCGAAAGTATATGTTAATTCGCCGTCGGTTCCATTTTGGGCAGGCTTTCCTTGTGCCAAAACAAATTTTTCCGAATAATTTTTGGAACCCGCGGATTCAGCGATTTTGGCAATCTCGTCCTCAAGAATCCCGTATACAACGCCATATTGTTTTAATTTGCCGAGAATCTCTGAAGAAACAAGGCATTTGCCGCCCATTTCGGGCGGAGAGAATTTACCAAAGACTGTCATTTTATCTTTGTCGGTGTCCAATTCCATTGTTTCATCTTTTGGATTGATGCTTGTAGAGTTTGATATTTTTTTGGTGATATGGGGTTCGTCGCTGCTGAATATTGCACTAACGGCATCGAAATCAATATTCGCAATTCTGTATTTTTCGACAACTTCGAGGACATCTTTTCGCGTTGCTTTGTTTTCGGGGTCGGAATTATCAACAATAATATAAATCCCGTCTTCTCTTACATCAATTTTCAATTTTTCATTGTTCATAGAAATTAACCACCACCCTCAAATCTTTTATTTATTTGCAGCCTTTTTCATTTTTTTGACAATGCGAACTTTCAAAAAACCCTAAATAATACCTGTGAAATTCATTATAACACTCAAAGGCAAAAACGGCAAGTTTAAATTACGAGCAAAGAACGATATTTTCCCAAGCGGGTTCTGAGCCTGAGAATTGATTTTGAATGGATTTGAGAAATTCTGGATTCTGTAACGCCCATAATTTTGGATATTTCTTTTAATGTTAATTCTTCAAAATAGTATAATGTAACAACCATGCGTTCATTATCGCGCAATCCTTCAATAGCTTGTGTCAACATATCCTGCATTTGCTTGCGGTCAAGCATGGCTTCGGGGTTTTGTTCGGTGCTGTTATCAGCAAAGGCGGCATCATGATTAACTTCGAGATATTCATTTAAGGATATTAAAGACATCAAAGAGGATTTTTTTATAAGCTCTTGGGCTTCATCAACAGTTATGCTCAGGCTTTTGGCAAGCTCCTCATCACTTGGTTCTCTGCCTAATTTATTTTCCAAATCGCTGTAAACGCTTTCTAATTGTTTGCTTTTTTGGCGCAATGTCCGAGGAATCCAATCCATTGCTCTTAATGAATCAATAATTGCTCCGCGTATTCTCAGGCTGGCATATGTTTCAAATTTAACGCCTTTATTAAAGTCGAATTTGTCAATGGCATCAATCAACCCAAAAATTCCATAACTCATCAAATCTTCATGGTCGGCATTATTGCCTATGTGCATCCCCAACCGCCCGACAACATATTTTATCATGGGCGCGTAATGTACAATCAATTGCTCTTTGATTGCGGGGTCTTTATTTTGGGCATATGTTTTCCAGAGCTTATTAAGATTATCACCATTATTCATATGAAATTCACCACATCCTATGTTCTTTCATCCAATTTTATCCATAATTTATTTTTATATATCATCTGCATTTTTGTTTTCTTCGATGGATATTTCTTCTATATCGTCATGTTCCGAATGTTCGTTATCGTCTTGTTCTTTATCTTCTTCGGGCTGTTTGGGAAAAACTTTAATGTCCAAATAAAGCTTGATTATGCCGCCCAAAATATAAAATGCCGCAAGGGTTATCAGCAAGCGAATAATTAAATTGCCGGGTTCGGGGCGGGTTATGATTCCTATTATAAGCATAATAAGTCCTGCAAAAAAGCTTAATAAAATCGAGAATTTCTCATAAATTTTTTCAAAAAACATAAGAAAACACATCCATTAGTATAAGATTTAATTTTATGAAAATGCTGAAAAGGAATTTTTAAAAGGGGGTTTTATCATAGGGTTTTGTTGCCTTTGCCGATGGTTTTGACAACCAAACGACCATCATCACAATATAATTCAATGGTACGACCATAGTTATTGCCTGTATCTTGGGCAATAATACGAATTCCTATAGATTTCAGGATTTTAATGCTTGCATCGACATTTCGGTCGCCGATACGCATATTATCGTTGCTGGAATTAAAAGCAAACATTTGTGCTCCGCCCGCCAATTTTGCAACAATCCTTTGTTTATTCGCGCCCAAACGCGCCATATCGTTGACCAGACGGATAACGGCTGTATCTACGAATTTTGCAACATTGGAATTATTTGAGATTTGGCTTGAATCGGGCAACATGCAATGGGCAAGACCCCCAACTTTTGAGATTGGATCCCATAATGCAATACCAACACAAGAACCAAGCCCAAGGGTTGTTAATGCGGCGGGATTTTTCCCAATATTGAGGTCTGCCATGCCAACCATAATCATTTTTTTAAGTTCCATATCACATTACTCCCAAAGCAGTTAAAATAACCCCAAAGGATTCAAAATCCGGAACAAGCAAAAAATATCCGGAAGAATTTTCGCCATCGGTTTCAAACATGGTATCAATAAATAATACACCATCCGCCATTTTGCCGAATTCAATCGCAGGAACAGATAATATGGCGGTCGCCATATCCATAGCCAATGTTGGGGGGGCGGGAATCACAGATTTATTAATCAAAGCTGAAAGAGCCATAAGATAAGAAGAACAGAGAATATTGCCGATTTCTTCCAAAGCACTGCGGCACATTTCGGAAAATTCTTCGCCTTTTTCATTTGTTCCCATAAGACCATTAACGAGTATTCTTGCGGCATGGGGCTTTATCAAAAACATCATAATGCCGTTGATATCTCCTGATATACCGACGAGTATGCCAAAAATAACCACCTCGTCGCCGCCCAAAATCGAGCCGACATCTTTAAAAGCCAAAAGCTTGACTTCGGGAACAGTCATTCTTACCCTTTTATTTATCAATTTTTCCAATGCGCCGATTGCATGACCAACCCCAATATTGCCAATCTCTTTCAAAACTTCATAATGCCAATTATTTAATGAATTCATATTGCCAATTCCAATCATTTCTATTTTGCCGCCCCCTTTCTTTCTTTGTATATTTTTATTGCGGTGATTTATAATTGCGGCTGCGGCTCTTGTTCTTCCTCTTCTTCTTGCATTGTTCCGTCGGGATTAAGATTGGGAACAATCGCGCTTGCGAAATCTATTTTTCTTTGCTTGCGCTGCTCTTTAAAAACAAAATTCACAATTTCTTCTTGCTCGGTTGGGGTTATATCGGTAAATTCTGCGCGGTATTGATATTTAAAATTGAATTTAGGCGAATATTGCTTTGATAAAACCCGTCCGTTTGCCATCATCCATTTATTATCAAGCATAATTATGCAATAAATTTGATGCTTTTCATCAATATCTTGATTGGAAATAAATCGCAATCCGCCGCCGCCTATATCTCTTATTATGCCATCATGCAATGAAGAATAATCAACATTTGTGGTTGAATCGTGTTTTGAGGGGTCGATAACTGAAAATTTCATTGCCATAAAGCAAGAAAAACGGAAAAATTCTCTGCGCTGGACTTTTTCTACCCTTTGGCTCAAATTAAGAGCGATAAAATACATATCTCCTTCTTTCATATATCCCGAAAGATTAGAATCGAATTTGAACATGCCTCTGGGAGTATAGACAATCACAGAATAATCTTTGGATTCATCCAACCTCACAATCCGCCCGCGCAAAATAGGCACATAAGCTAATAAAACCCTTTGGTCATAATCCAAGATATCTGCAACCTGGGTTATGTATGTCCTCCCGGCTTTACCGGAGCGAATGATTGTAATATCAATCCTATCTCCGATTCCAATATTTTCAAATGACATGGTCTTTCCTCCTTCAACAACTTTCTAAATTTTTTTACGATTTTTGCGTCGTATTGCATTATTCATATATTTCCGCGATATCCAACTGAATATATTCATCCATGCAGTGTCCAAGCAATACATATACCGCGCGAACACTCAACCGAATATATGCATACCCGCAACGTCCAATTAAATCACATACCATGCGAATATTCAAAACATATGCATACCTTTGTGTCCGATTTAATACCCATGCCACACGGACATTCAAAATATATGCATACCTGTAACGCGTACCCAAACAAGCACGCACACCACACGGACATTCAATCAAATATATGCATATTCATCTGAGTTAAACACACGCATACCATTCGGACATACATCAAAAATATATGCATACCCATAAATTTACAAAAAGAGAGTTAATTAAAAATACCGGCAAGTCTGCGGACAAAACCTCTCATGCCGACCTTTTCGGTCTGTTGGGTTGGGCGGTCGATAAGCTTTGCGCCGATATTCCGAAGCTCTTTTGAAAAACCCGTTTCAGGGAAAGAAAGCATAACAGGCACCTGCTGTTTTACGGCTTTGATAAGGTTATAATCGAAAGGAATAAAACCCAGATAATTTAAATCAACATCCAAGAAACTGTCTGCGACTCTATGAAGATTTTTAAATATGCCATACCCTTCTTGCTCGTCTTCGGCTTGATTAACGACAACGCGGAATTGAGGAAGTCCTTCTCCGCTTTCCAAGCTTGCTCTTGTGGTTTTTATAAGGGAATAAGCATCGGTTATGGATGTTGGCTCGGGGGTGCATATGATGATTGTTTCGCTGCTGGCTTTAACGAATTTTATGATGGGCTCTGATATTCCGGCTCCTGTATCAATCAGGATAACATCAGTCATTGAATCAAGAGTTACCAGATTTTCCATGATATTGCGCAATTGATAATTAGAGATATTGGGAATTTCTCTTAAACCGTTACCCCCTGATATGAAACGAACGCCCCAAGGAGATTCACTGACAGCATCGGGGATATTCATTTCGCCGCTCATTACATCAAAAAGGCTGAATCTGGGCGAACATCCTAAAAGAATTTCGATATTGGCAAGTCCTAAATCGGCATCAATAACAACAGAGCTTATGCCCGAATCAGAAAGAAAAACTGCTAAATTGGCAGCAAAATTGGTTTTGCCGACACCGCCTTTGCCGCTTGTGACCGTTATAACCCGGGAATTTGGTGCTAAATATTCGGTGCGTTTGCGCAAATCCAGAAGATTGCGAAGATTATTTGCTTGGTCAAATCTCATCATTTTGGATTCCTCTCTCCTTAACCCCTTTTTAAAAAAATACCCCCTGATTCCGTTTTTAATAATATTTTATGTGATAAAGCCAAAATTTAACCTTGCTTTGAAAAGCGGTTAAATTTCATCGCCCAGCCCTAAAAGCTGCATTGCGACTTCATGAGGCTCTACTTTTTTAATATCATCGGGAACATTTTGCCCGAATGTTATATAGCTCAATTTTCTTCCGGTTTTATAACAAATATTGAGAACCGCGCCCATTTGAAGGGTTTCGTCTAATTTAGTAAAAATTATGGTGAAATCACAAAATTCCGAAAAAGTTGTTGTGATATCCAGCATGTCCTCGAATTTGGTTGTAAGACTTAAAACCAGAAATTTTTCCACATCAGCCACAGAATCCAAGAGTTCTTTTAATTCCACAAGGTTATCGCGATTTTTATGGGAGCGTCCGGCGGTATCAATTAAAATGGCATCGCTATGGGAAAGAGCTTCAAGATGATCCGCCAAATCGCCTTCTTTATAAACAACATAAACATCAATGCCAAATATATCTCCATATGTCCGCAATTGCTCAACAGCAGCGATGCGATAGGTATCGGCAGTAACCAAACCCACACTGAGATTGCTTTTTAAAATAAACTCGGCGGTTAATTTAGCGATTGTTGTAGTTTTTCCCACTCCTGTAGGACCGATAAAGGCGATTTTGCGGGGTTTTGGTCGAAACACTTCCAATTGATTTGTTGCGCCAATTATTTCTATAATACTATTATACACTATCTTTACAATAAAGTTAATATCTAATTTCTCTACATCTTCAACATTGTCTAAATCGTCCAAAATATCTTCAGCTATTTCCGCCAAGACCCCATTTTCTAACAAAGTATCATAAAATATTTGAACGAGATTATTTTGATATTTGCGGTCGGTTGTGCGTTTGTGCCGGGAAACCGAAAGTTGGTCTTGGGCGCGGGCAAGCATATCGCTTGTTGTTACAAGCATATCCTGCAACATTCGGATTTTTTCATCCTGTGCCGCGATTTTAACATCCCGCTTGCTGGATTCAAATTTCTGCAATTCGGCATTGTCTACGGCGGCAGCGGTAATGGTGGTAACAGGAGCGGCAACGGGAATTGTTGCGGTTGTTGCAGTGGTTGTTATGGTTGCTGTTGTCTTTGCTTCTTCATAGGCGGCTGTTATTTCCACAACAGGTCTTCTGAATATGGCAAAAATGCCCGATGGCTGAATACGCTTTACATTGATAACCAATGCATCCAACCCAAGCTCCCGCTTAACTTTTTCGATTGCTTCTTGCTCTGTATAAGCAGAAAATTTCTTAATCTTCACCTTCGCCAAGTTCCTTTCGTCTGGTATAGTCGCTCTTTTCCGAATATTATCGACACTTTTCTGCACTTTCCTTTTTATACTGTTTTCGTTGGCAGGGAGCGGACAGGCAAGCCCGCACCCTATGGATTTTTTCGGATTTCGGCTGCATGTTATGCAGTATTATGATAAAATGCAGCACTAGATACTGACAATACCGACCGATTGCAACTCGGTTGAGGATTCAAGCTCGTTATAACTGAGAACAACCAAATCGGGGGCGATTGATTCTACGAGTTTTTTAAAATACGACCTCACGATTGGCGATGTTAATATTATGGGTTGGCGACCCATACTTGTTAATTTGGTTATTTCGGAATCAAGTTTATTAAAAATTGCTTGGGTTGTTTGCAAATCAAGGGCAAGAAAGCTTCCTTGCTCGGTTTGTTGAACGCTTGACATAATTTGTTGTTCCAGACCGGGGTCAAGAGTTATTACGGCATTATCGCCGCCTGTATCGCGTCCGAAATATTTTTTGGAAATGGAGCGTTTGAGAGCTTGGCGCACATATTCCGTAAGCATATCAGCATCACGCGTAATTTGCGCATAATCGGCAAGGGTTTCTAAAATTGTAACCAAATCTCTTACAGATACGCCTTCGCGCAACAAATTCCCCAAAACTTTTTGTATATCGCCGTAATTCATCAATTTGGGGATTAATTCATCTATAAGGACACTGTTTTGTTCGCGTAAGTTATTAATAAGCCCTTGAACATCTTGGCGCGTAAGCAATTCATGCAGATGGCTTTTAATTACCTCTGTGAGATGAGTTGCGATAATTGCCGGCGGGTCAACAACAGTATAACCCAAAGCTTCGGCGCGTTCGCGCTGCATTTCGGAAATCCAAAGGGCGGGCAGTCCCAGATATGGTTCGACAGTTTCTATGCCGTCAATTTCTTCCTCAACAAAACCCGGATTCATTGCCATATAATGGTCAAACATTATATCGCCGCCTGCAACATCGTCGCCTTTGATTGAAATCCTGTATTCATTGGGGGCAAGCTTTATATCATCCCGAAGGCGAACATAGGGAACAACCACACCAAACTCCAAAGCAACTTGGCGGCGTATCATTACAACGCGGTCAAGCAAATCCCCGCCTTGATGAGATTCAACAAGCGGGACAATGCCATATCCGAAATACAATACAATCGGGTCTACATTGAGCAAAGAAACAACATTTTCCGAACGGCGTATTTCGTCTGCGCCTGTATCTTCGACGGCAATTTCTTGTTCGATTGCCGCAACATTTTTGCGCAATGCAACACGCGAACCCAAAAACGCCAATAAAATACCAAAGGGAATAAAATATAACCGCGGCATTTGTCCGAATATTCCCAAAAACACCATTGCGCCGCCCGCAATATAAAGCACAACACTTTGACTGAAAAGCTGTTTGCCCAAAAGATGTGTAATGCCTTCTTCGGAAGCGGTTTTGGTTACGAGTATGCCTGTTGCGGCAGAGATAAGAAGCGCGGGAATCTGTCCGACAAGACCATCGCCGATTGCCATAAGGGCAAAAACCTGAAAGGCTTCCCCGACAGGCAAAGCTTCGCCGCCTGCCATTCCCAACATTCCCATAACTGTTCCGCCGATAAGGTTTGCAAGGGTTATTACAATCGCCGCGATTGCATTATTCTTAACGAATTTTGCGGCACCGTCCATTGCACCATGAAAGGCGGCTTCATCGGTTATTTTTTTGCGCCGCGCTTTTGCCTCGTCATCGGTTATTGCTCCGGCATTAAGGTCGGCATCAACCGCCATTTGCTTGCCCGGCATCGCATCAAGGGTGAAACGCGCCGAAACTTCGGCTGTGCGTTCCGAGCCTTTGGTTATTACTAAAAAGTTTACAATTACTATAATTGCAAATATTATAATACCCAATACCATATTTCCGCGGACAACAAATTCGCCGAAGGTTTCAATAACGCTTCCCGCGAATCCTGTACCCATAATAAGCCGCGCAGAAGAAACATTTAATACAAGACCATAAAGGGTTGCTATCAGAAGAATGGTCGGGAAAGCAGACATTTCTATTGATTCTTTAACATAAATGGCATTGAGCAATATTATCGCCGCAAAGCCAATATTTAACATAATTAACAAATCCATTATTCCGGGCGGCACAGGCAACACCAAGGCAACGACTATGGCAATCATTGCTACGCCGAGCATTGATTCTTTAATAAATCTCATTTGTTCCTCCTTAATTTTAACACCGAAACCCGGTACGGGAATAATTGCTATTATACTATGATACTCCATAACTTACTAAAAATCAAGATGCAGTTTTTGATAAGCGTTGTTTCTTTTTTTGCAAAAAAGAGGGTTTTGCTAGGCTGTTGCTAAATTTTTTAATTTGTATACATATGCCAATACTTCTGCCACTGCCTGATACAGATTGGGCGGGATTTCCTGCCCCACTTCAACGGCAGCATAAAGAGTGCGTGCCAATGGTTTATCCTCTACTATGGTAATATTTGAATCTTTTGCGATATCTTTGATTTTCTGCGCAAGATGGTCGGCTCCTTTTGCAACTACAAACGGCGCATCGCTTTTTTCTTTGTCATATTTAAGAGCTATGGCGTAATGCGTCGGGTTTGTGATAATAACATCGGCTGTAGGGACATCGCCCATCATGCGCCTCATACTGACTTCGCGCATTTTTTGCCTGATTTTTCCTTTAATTAAAGGGTCGCCTTCCATTTGTTTATATTCTTCTTTCATTTCCTGTTTGGTCATGCGCAATTCTTTTTCATGTTTGCGGCGATTATAAATATAATCGATTCCTGCTATAAAAATATATACTATGCCGACAGTCATACCGATTGTAACAAACAAATTGCCGATATACATAACAGCGGGTATTAAATCCATTTGAAACAACACGGCAAGCATATCAATTTCATTTGATAACATTGTATAAACAACCAATAAGATAATCGCGAATTTTAATAATGCCTTAACCAATTCCAAAAGCATTTTCATACCAAAAACGCGCTTTATGCCCTTTAAAGGGCTTAATTTGGAGAAATTCGGTCGGAGTGTTTTGGTGGTTGGTGCCCAGCCAACCTGTACAATATTTACAAAAATCCCAACACCCATAACAACCAAACCAA
>Ga0123355_10014027_pt1 | contig 12498 bp, 10 predicted proteins | sample TergutEmb28metaG_3_FD_89872 | JGI IMG/M metagenome (GOLD analysis project Ga0123355, IMG submission 89872) | Embiratermes neotenicus P1 segment gut microbial communities from Petit-Saut dam, French Guiana - Emb289 P1 | ecosystem: Host-associated > Arthropoda: Insects > Digestive system > Gut ...
CGACACAGGTTTTTCTTGGTTTCCCTGTGCCTAAAAGTAAATGCTGAGATGGTTCCCAAGATTCCAAGTTGCCACTACATGCTTCTCATGTAGCCCTCCCGACTTAAATTTAGTAGTAACCAAGTTCATGTTTGTTTACATGTAAAATAACCACTGCCACCAGGTGACAACCCAATTGCAGTAAATAAATATTATTATAACTACTTCGTCTGCTTCTTTCTCTCCATACTGAAAAGCCCTTCGTCCCTTTAACGATGCCAAAATGAGATTCATCTGTTGGTTCCCGTAGCAGACAGCATAAAACAGAGAAGCAAACGCAGATTTTAATGTTCGCACAACATCTCTATATTTTAAAAGTTTTTTTCCCAATTTATCTTCCCTTTTTCTATGCTCGGAGAATTATTTCAATATATTTTAGTATACTTATTACCACAACAATTTTTGTAGGCATTTCTTTCTTTCTGTTTGCTCAAATAGGGGTGATTCAAAAAGTACACTAATTTTCTCTTGTACGTACTTTAATAAAAATGTAACAAGCTTTTAAAATTTCAGTTTTCCCTACTTAATTTTTTCAAAGTTGTATTACATTTATAAAATTAGCCACTATTTTATGTTTAATTGGATAGTATTTAATTTATCTCTAACAAATACAAACAAAAATTTCTTGCGTGGTATTTTGCAGTACTGAGTGCACAGATAAATAATATCGTGAAAAATTCACATACACATTATATATATATATATTAAAACCAGGCTCAAGGTTCGTGCGTGTCAGTGCCAGAAGGAAACGCCCAATAGTTCTGTATATCATGTCTGTCTGACTGTATCTAACCAACTGAACTCCGCATTATTTTGTGTAAAAAATTGCCCCGTTTTTTGCAGTAATTCTTTAGTATTACGTTATGTTTGTCTAAATTTATTACTGTATGTTTCAGTCATATATAACGATTACTAGAAAAATTTTTCTCCTATTCATACTCGATACGTTTCTTTATGGTCGAACCATTTTCAGCCGAAATACTTACCGACTTACCACAAAGCGCTGTACATGCAATATATTGTGCCCGCTATTACCATTTTATGTGGATAACATGTAAGAGTCAACAACGAAATTTGCTTCTTTCGAATTTTGAAGGTATAGCAGCGGTGCAAGTTAGATCTTCTTTCTTCTGGATTATGGCGCAGATGCACTGGGTTGGTAGAGTCCAATTAATTGGAAATTTTCGACACTTGCAGACAGGAGTATCACGCTTTCTTGAAACGTCGGGAACCAATCACCCAGTGACACTGCGCCAGATGCCAGAAGAACGGAAACATCAACGTGTTTTTTATTTGTGGTGGATGTGGACTGAGATACCTCAAAAAAGGAGTAATCATCTTCATATGCAGCATAAACTGACTGGATTTTTATAACCAAGAGGGAGAGTGTTTACTGAGCGGTACGAATTGAATCTTTAAATATAATTGGGATTAATTTCATCCTTAAATTTTGCATGAAAACTTTTACGTTTTTGCGGATAAGAATAATGAATAACGACCAAGCGCTGGAACATATTGGCTAAACATTCCAAGGAACGTGGCTTTATATGTATTATTCCCTGCCAGTAGCAGCGAAATGGAGTGTAAAAGTTGATTTTTTAGCAAAGCCGCACAAAATAGGTTACGTCGTGTTCCTCCCATATTATTCACAAGTAACTGTGTCTACTGTGAAACATTAGAAATCTACATCTTCTGTAATTAATTCAGCTTTGCTGAGTAAACCATTCAGTCCCCTGTTCCGTACATATGTAGACTTATATACCAATGGATAAGGCGGCTGAATCTTATAACTAAATTTTACATGTTGTGAAGAAATTAAAGAAGTAAAAACTTTTATTTTCGCGCCGTCCATTAGGCCCACACGGTGCGTTTCATATAATGTGAGCTTGTTTGCTTTATTTTTGATGAAAACTGTAACTTAATCGGACTAAAGTTCCTTTCCCGACGTTTATACAGGGAGTAACACTTTCTGCAGCATATCCGTAACGTTCGGTGGATGACCCAGGCTTCCATTCGAAAATTACCGGAGTTCAGGTTTTTATGAATGGTGACATCTGACCTCTGTATGTGATGTCAAGTGTGTAAGTTTACTTCTTGCAGCAGTGCTGACTAATACCAGGGTCTTCTGGAATATGACGCCATGTAGATTGGTGTATAGATAACAGCGTTTCGGAGAAGCGTGTTATCTCCATACAAGGAATAGTGGTTTTAGGACTCATCTTCAGGGTGGTCTTCCTGGACCACCCTGAAGATCGAAATGCAAGTTTCTTCGAAAGGTCAGCAAGTGCCTGCCAGTCTACAGAATGCTACACTTGCGCGCCCGTTATCCATGCGATAAGTGTGATGATCGCTCTACGTGTTGATCCACGTACAGCTTGTCACAGACATTCAATAAACTTTACTGCAGTATGTAGTTACCCACTGGGAGACGTGTTTTGGATATTCTGCTGATATCTCCAGAAATACAGCCGTTCCTACCAATCAGCCGGCTGTGCGTCATTATCCACCCAACTTCATTTCCTCACCCACAGTAATCAGTGTTCCTTGCTTGGATTTCTTTACACAACAAGATTCCTTTTCTATAAACTTTATTACTTTTTCATCTTCTTTTTTCTTACCCCTTTCCTTCATTACCACATTCATATTACTTATATACGCCTTATTTTTATTGTTTTTCTCGCCTCCTTTTATCCCTTCTGTTCATGGCGTCTTCTCTCTCATCCGTGTTTAATGGCCCCAGACTTGCTTGCTGTAATAACCCAGGGCACTTTATCCTCATGCGCGCGCGCGCGCGCACACACACACACACACACACACACACACACACTACCAAGCGAGGCTAGCAGTTTCTGCCTCCTCCCACTTCATTTCTTCTGCGGTTTTGAATTAAAGAACAACCCCGAATTTTTAAATACAATCTTGCTTTAAGCTTCAGGATGTATACCGCAGTGACTTACATAAAACTATTTTACTCTGTGTAGCAGATTCTTGTAAAAAACTAGTACATTTTAGCGAAAAATTCCCTTTTTTGGAAAGCTTCATTTACATGTAGTGAAGCTAGCGGATATAACAGGCTTTTTTACTGCAAAGCTACCTTACATGTTTCGGGTGTCACAGCACCCATCATCAGGAGTATTAAAAACTGTAACCGCAGCCTCCGGTACAGGTCATAATATCGGTACAGCTACTTCCCTCCAACGTGGCCTGATGGGGTCCGATCAGACCACGTTGGAGGGGACTAGCGGTACCAGTAGTATGACCTGTACCGGAGGCTGCGATTACAGTTTTTAATACTCCTGATGATGGGTGCTGTGACACCCGAAACAGGTACAGTAGCTTTGCAGTAAATAAATATCTGCACACTGTTGCATCTGTTGGATTTTTATTAACATTGAATTACGATGCACGGAACCGTGAGCTTAAAAAATAACAGGCTTGCCAACACAAATTTATTTTCACCAGCGTTCAAATACTTAGAGCTATGTCGTTAATTAACCCTTTTTTACAGTCGGTTTTAAAATCTCAATTACTGTCCATTTCGGAGGGGTTTTAAATTTAGGGTACACATAAATCGTTCACGAATGTACGGCGTAGCCAGACCAGCAGCGTACGAAGAACTGGAAGTCCGTACACTGCACCGAGGACAGTATAGAATAGCTAAATGTGTAGAGAGCGAATACTGAGACATTATTTTATGGGGAAGGAGTAAAAATATGGAAATATGGAAACAAATGTGCAGTAACGATGAATGAACAATACGCTAGTAAACAAAAGCAAATAGAGAGCAAATACAATAAACGCATGGAAGGTAGGAAAGTATCCTCACCAGATGGCTACACGAAATGGATAAAAAGTGATATGTTAATGGGCATGAAATACCGACAATGTCCTTTACAAAGTTGTTGCATTTTGACAGATGTGGATGGAAAACAGTGGACTGATACTGGGCAAGGTCCCTGAATTGGCAATAATGTGTGGTCTGCAAACTCGGTTACTGTACCTGAGTTTTAGAAGGCCCTGTTAGTAATTACCGCGTTGAATTTGCTCATGTTCAAACATTCCTGCCAATAATTACACGAGCTGGTTGCCGATGAAAATTGTAAATTTCGACCGAACGTTGAACCACATAGGCCAAACGTGTCATTGAATACGGTTTCGTCCGTTAATCATTGTTCCAGGAGATCTGAAATAGAAATTGAACGTTGGTTTTACGGTCAGCATATAAAATATTAAATAATGCATAATCTCATTAAATGGTTTTTTGTACCGTATTTATTGAATAAAATGTCTTCGTCCACAAGGAATTTTTTAATTGCAGGTTCACATGAATATCTTTGGCTGTATGCAGTAAGGTAACTTCAGTATAGTAATATTATCTTCGTTTCCATGCAGTTTGGTAACTGCAGACATTATGATTACGTTTATCTACAAGCAACCGCGGTAGCACAGTGGTTAAGGTGCTGTGCTAAAAATCGGAAGGCCGCTGGTTCGATCCCAGCTAATGTCAGTGGATTTTTCATTGACATAAAATTCTTCCGATCGCACTATGGCGCTGGGGTCGACTCAACCTCTAACAGAAATGAGTACTAGGACTATTTCCTGGGGGTAAAAGCGGCCGGTGCGTAAGGCTGACAACCTACCACCATCCTGTGCCGTTGTCACGAAATCTGGGAACTTTAACTTTCTGGAACCCTCTGGGTCCCTCCGGGCCTGTAACGGGACTGCTTTACCGTTTTATCTACAAGCAATGGTAACTGCAGCTAATACGATTTTTTTCGGCTTCATGCTGTGTGGTACTACATGTAATGTGATTATCTTTGGCTCCATGCAGTGTGTGTGGTAACTTCAGGAATTGTGATCATTTTCGGCTCCATGTAGTGCGACAACTGCAGGTAATGACTACCTTTCTTATCTTCCGACAGCTTTGTTAAAGGCGGCGTGTTTAAAAAAAATCCATCTATTTTTCTTAATACTTTCTACACACTAATCCCTCTGTCTTGTGGTGTTGTTCTTAGTTTAGTTATGAAAATAGTGCTGGCCCATAGTTTTCCTTTATGCGAACTGTTGGGCAGGTTTAATATAAATTGTGTGCAACAGAGGAATTTCTGCAAAACTGATAGTCTGTCGCGTTGTAGCGGAATTGTCATCCATTTGTGTAGCATTTAGTTCTATACCATGTTTAGAGGCGTCGCTGAAGGAAGGGTAAACCAGGAAGTTAAATGTAATAAAATACTATTGATATAATTAATTCTAATATAATAAATGTATGCAAATTATCCTATTATATATGAGAAAAATTACTCCTGATCATTCTGTAACACAAGGGTTTGTCTTCCGATATCACGTATCTTGTTACATGTCGTAGCCAACTTGATTTGCATGTTCTTAGTTTATCGTCAACTGGTTTTACTTTCACATCTTCCAAAATTTCTTCATTCCTTCTGTGAACATCAACGGTGTCTCCGGCTGATCTTCTGAAAAATTTGATCTCGATTGATGCAGATTCCTTTGTATCCCTATTTCTAAAATTCCAATTTTCGCTTCCATATAAAAGAATGTGTTTATATACTTATATTTGCAAATTTCTGAACCAAAGTTAGTTTAAAAGTGTTGCGTAGAATTCCCATATTTGAGCAAATTTTGCTACTTTTTGTTGAATAGCTTTCCATATTCGTAGGAAATTTAAAACCCGAGATATTTAAAAGCCATGGCTTGTTGTAAACATTTGTTGAATATATATATAAGTAATTTAATTCTCCCGAAGGTGGAGGAGGCACTTTCTTCTGAAACATTAATACCTGTCTGTCAAATTACACGATGTAACGTCTCAGAAAAGCTTATTCAGCTTTCACGTATCTAGACAGGGGTATTTAAGGAGAGTAAAGTTGTGTTTTAACAAATGTTTTATTTTTTCTGCAGGACCATAACTTTTGCGATGTAGCCTATTTCAGTATTTGAGAGCCGATGTCTGGGAATATGTTGATAAAACCGTTCTTTTGTTAATAGAAGTAGTTTGATTCGCTAAATTTGGGCTTGCAATCTTTCCTTAGTGAATGTATATTTGTCTTCTGTGCTTCCTGCCAGCTATTTCATTTTCCGGTCTCCGGCTGTCAGCTGTACGAAATGTTTAGAACTCGGAATATGAATTGTTTGAATCACAACCTTTGTTTTCTTAAGAACTGAAATTCTGATTCAAGCTTTCAACTGAAAACATCCCTTCCGCGAAACTCATTTTCTATATACTTCTTTGAAGATGAATAGAAGTACCGTATATATTCCTTGCTGTGCTAAACAAGCTTTATTTTCATTGACAGCGTTTTATAAGCCTTCAGTGAACTTCCAGACACGTGCAATAGTGCCTGGTGTACTGCCTATAAATTACACTCTGACATGACCTTATGTAACAATACACTTAATATTGCCTTCCTGTTTTGCTGGTTTTGTGTAAATATTTCATTCCAGTACTAATTTTCTTCAAAAAAGAAAAGTAATATATTTTTGTACCTGCTGCGATGAACATATTACATTATATGTAAATACGTAAGCCCATTCATATTCATGAAAAATAAAATTTTTCGAATTTAATAGACGCTGGTGCCGAGGAATGTTTGTTGCCTCAGCTGCAGGTGTTCAAATGTAAGTTGATTCTTTTAAAAACGTACAGGCTTGAAAATTATCTCTAGACTTTTAAACTTTATTATCTCCCCAGTTTAGAGTTACGAAGAATTATAATTGGTACTGAAAATAATCATTATAATTAATGTATTACAATTATGGAACTAGAAGAAGAATTATTTCAGAACATTATTGTTATTTTTCAATTGAAAATAATTACACTTTCATTTACTGTCGAAAGCTCTTAAAAGCAACAACACTAATAAAATACAATATTTTTCCACTGGTTTGTTTAGCCGCAAATCGTGCTTCTCTTCTTTGAGAGAAGAGGATAAATTTCAAGCGTCCGAGTACAAAAGTAGACTTGTCTCTGTAGACGTCTTGCAGGTGTACACGGTAATGGAGCAGTACTGAGGCACCTTTCAGCCTCAGTACCAATAGAGACAGAGTCAGCCGTAACATAACCTGAAAATGAACGGGCAGTAATTTTCACTTTCTCACTCTTTATTAATTTTTATTGCTTCCTGTCAAAGCGTTGCAACTACGCAGATTGCGTCCCGCACTTTCCAACCCTCAGGGAGATCTCATTCTTAACCTTTGAATGTTCAGTTTGAGTCCCTGGCCGCTTTACCTTCTGCGAAAAGTCCACTGTACCGACTCACCAGAAGGCCCTATCCGTCCCAGAGACGGACTGGATATTTTGGAGAGGAGAAAAATCTCTTTCACATGCCGAAAAACAAAAGGCGATTTGTCGGTTGTCCAGTCCCTAGCCTAGTCCTTATGTAGCTGTTCTATCCCTGAGAACAAAGCCCTAAAAAATATTTGGACACTAGAAAAATTAAATGACAATTGAGGATGTTTTACGAAGAGAAATTTCTTTGTTCTGCTGTAACTATATTTGGAAGAAAATCCAGCGTGAGAAGCCAGTAACAGTCTTTGAAGTGCTCCAGAACGACTGGAATATTTTGTATTAGTTTAAAGGTAATTTACCTTATTCACAAGATTCTGTCTTGAGCCAGAAGAAGCCACTAGACGTCCTGACATGTGGTTTATTTATGATCCATTCTTAGGCGCATTGGCAAAATTGCGAAAGGCGACCGTTCGGTTCGCCACATTTGCCGGTCCGTCCCTCCCAGTTCGTCCGTCCTTCTGTGCACATGGAATAGCTCGGCCGCCAATGAAGGTTCTTCATGCAATTTGACATTTGAGTATTTTTCGAAAATAAGACGAGAAAATTAAAGTTTTATTGAAATCGGACAAGAATAACGGATGCTTTATACGAAGACCAATATGCATTCGTGATCATATCTCGCTCATTTCTTCTTAGAATTAAAAATATTTCAGACGAATTTGTAGAGAAAATCGCAACACACATTTTATGTTCAAAAATACTTTTTTTTTTTTTTTAGAAAATCGTGTCGGTTATGAGATAAATGTGGAAAAATATTTTATCGCCGAACAGTCACACATGATAAAATGGCGCATGCGCATTGCATGCTGGAAAACTAAGGCTACAAATACACATTAAGAATGTGTAATATAATACCTATAGTTTTACCACTATAACAATGATTTCAGGAACGCGCCTTAACGTTACATTATACGCACATGTCTGCCAAGTTAAAATTATCACATCTGCTCCATGGTCTTCGAAGTGCTCTTTTATCTTCATGTTCAACGACAGTTCTTTATCGATTTTCCATCCTCGAGATGCTTGATTTGATCGCCTATATTTTTGGAGAGGATTTCAAATTTTTTAGCTCTTAATAATCTAATTTCTCTTATCCGCGTCTGACTTGTGTTCTCTATTGCTCTCTATTGCTCTATTGCTCTCTATTGTTCTCCATACATTTTTCGTGCAACACGTTTAAGCAGACTCATTAAATTTTATCATAATAAAATTTAACTTCTTTGATAAAATTTAATAACAATCCTAATGCCAAAATTTAATAAAGCTGCTTCAGTGCGGACTGGAGTTTCAGCACGTTGCGATTCGAATTACAGTGCTGTGGGCGTGCCGCAGCTAGACGCGGCCACACTGCAGCGTCTTATTACGTCATATATCACGAAGCGGCAGCCAGTGCTTTAATGAAGCTGTGTTCGCCATGCCACGGAAGATACAATTGCCGCAACAATTTTTCTTCTTGTTCTTTCTCGTAGTTTTATTTAAATACATCCCTCAGTTGATAAACGACAGCGACCGTATTACTTGACGGTTAGGTTTCTATGCACTTCCTTCGTCTCGATGGTACACTTTATACTGCCTTTCTCCCTATTGCATACTGCCTCTATTTTTATCTCAATTCCCTCTTCGTTTCATTTTCTCTTATACCTTCTCTTTTGTCTTTTAGTTTATTCCTACTTCTTTCCTGCAGTACTCTTTCTTCATTCTCGTTTTCTTTTTCATGCGTTGTGTCTTATCTATTACGATTTATATTTTACATTTTCCTCCAATTTCCTTTTCTTCATTTCATTTTATATTCGTTTCAGTTACTTTCTTCTGTTCTTAGTTTCTTAGTTTTTCTATTCTTCAGCTTTTCTTCCATATTTTCTCCTCTTCTTACTATTTGTGTCTGTCATGTCTCTTTCTGGTACCATTCCTTGAATTATTTTTCTCATCGTTCTGTAACTTCATAAGCAGCGTGCCTTGTTTATCAAACAAATATTTTGTTATTTTCCGGAAGTGCTGTTTAAGGTACGGTCTGTGAAGTGACACCCGATCTCTTTGGGCCACAGTGTTTATTACAAATACTTCGTGTTTATTTTGAATCAAATTCATTAGAGAATTTGGCGCTTCAATTTATTTGCACGCTGTTGCAAGGCATCTTTCCTGTCACCTTCTCAGTTAAACTAGTGTAAAGGCTGCACCCCCGAGGAAACTTTGTTCGAATCCTGGCCGGTGCGGAAGTCCTTTTCTAACCATTTCCTAAAGATCCAATAAAAGGCCGATTGAGTATTGATGTTACTGTGCAAGCTAACAGTTCACCCCATCTAATGTTAAAGTTTAAAAGGGGTGGAGTTGTGCTTCCACTCTTGCGTATATTCTTTGTACATGTTTCTTCTGACGATCAGCTTGGTTAATTAGGCACAGGGCACATTTGCCTCGCTTTACCTCTCAACTCCAAAGAACGTCTAGCGTGCGTGCTACAGGAGGGTGTTGGCAGTATATAACTTTTCGGAGAGGTGGAAAGGAAAGTTCATGACACTTTTAGAAGTGCTTTATCCATTATTTTCTGAAGAGCTCAGGTAAACCACCAAAGCCTTAGTCTGGGTAACCCACTTTAGACCGATCAATGTTTGATAAAACCACTACGATGTGAGCGGCTTTGTCGTAGGTTTTTGTGCTATTATTTGTATACTAATTGTGTTCTTGTTATACGATACCGTGATGGTGGTCACAAGAGTGACTGCAGTATGTTGATGACTTCAATTCAATTCAATTCATTTCAATTCAATTCAGTTCAATTCATGTGAATTAACATGCTGAGTCAGCAGTCAGATTGCCAATGACAGGAACGGCATGTAATACAGAATCTAATTCTGGAACTAAATACAGCTTGTTAGAAGCCAGTAATGATCATTTAATTTAGAGCTCTCAAACAATATATAAAATTATCGTAATATATAAGCATATATGCACATATATATATATATATGTAACAAACTTACAGGTTAGATTTACTACAAGAACAGAAGCTTAGACAGTTTCCGAAATTATGTACTAAAAGTGTAAGCCATTTGTTAATCACATTTACCGAGACCGAACCTCCATTGGATATGTCGGTATCACTTTCGATGGCATTGGCCGACGAAGCGCATCGAGCGGAAGCGCAGTTTCGACGTTTTAAGCATACATTAATTAGGCTAATATTAATAATACTAATAAATATGTGATTGAACATGTTTATAAATGCGCATTTGTTGGTTCATTGTGTAGGTGTTTAACGATGTGCTACGTTCGATTTATCTTTTTGATTACGAGAGATGTTTAGAACAAATGCTGGAACAGTTTCAGGACGTTTTATGTACATTACAAGGGGAGGTGTTTCTTCGCACGTAAGGCACTGATCTCCAGTCTGTGCTAACACTTTCTAATTATTTGTTGAAATTCTATACAAATTGTGAATAAATGACATGAAACGAGTTTCCAGGATTTTGTCGAAATTCATATTAGCAACTGGTGATTGTTGGTTGGGGCGAGGCGTCAGATGGTTAAAATTCACCGACTTGTCTGGATGTCTTTTCGGTCCCGAAATCTGAACTCAGATATAATTCCGAGTAAAAGTGGTTTGGATGAATATGCAGGTTGAAGCCTGGATCATGGAAGTCTCTCTTCCGCTTAGTGACAAGAAGCAACGGTGGTACACACAGTGTGCCGATCCTCCTTGCTTCAAAGTGCTCCCCTTTTGCGTAACTCTCCCTCTCCTCCCAGTAACTCATTAACGCTCCCACCATTCATTTTTGTGTTCTCATCTCCGAACAACTATACGGCTCCCACGCATTCTTCTAGAACGAAGGAGATGGGACTGGCAAGACGTCCCGAAACGTCACTGACGCCATGCAACAGTCCAGAAGCACCAGACTGGAATAAGTAATTACTCGTAGTATGTCATTATGTGAACTAGGAAGTTGCTGTTGTGCTAGAATATAGTGTATTCCCATGCTCCCATACCAATCCCTCCTACACAGCATGCGAGATCTCGCACCCAAAACACCATAAAAAACCACAGAAACATAAGTATAACTGCTTACTAAGTTTAATTCACTTCCTACCTGATGATGGCCAAAGAGAAAGGCCGAAACATGTAGACTCCTTATGTAATAAATTATACATATAATCTACCACCATTAGTTGTGTTAGACAAGTATACACACCCTAACATATTTGCTGTTGTTGCGTTTTATTGAATTTGGGTTGTAGGAAGTAAAATGTATTTGCTTAAACCCTGTAGATAAGATTAAAAAAAAAAGAAATGCAAAGAAATAGCTGGTTTTTCGCGAAAGGAAAAGGAAATAAATTTATTTCGAAACCAAGAATCGAATTCGATCAGGCCATGTTTCTGTACACTCAGGTACAGTTTCCATTTATTTCACATTATCATAAATTTGTTTCGCCACGTTGAACCTTAAATGCGTACGTATTATTTATTAATCAAAGGGGCGTTATTACGTTTCCCAAACTTAAGGACTCCGTTACAAAAAGTATTGTGGGAAGCAACAGCTTGCTTAATTACTTTTCCTTTATTCGGTGACCTGTATTCGTGCTGGCGAGATGTGCACATGACTGGACACTCCGCTTTAACACCTGTACCTTGTAAAGCGAGATCACGCGTGACGCCTTAGGGCGCGCTCACACCGTCACATTGCACTTGCAAAACATGCAGAGATTACATGGGAACCTCATCAGAGTGTAATACAAAAGCTCGGAGTACCGTCAAGCACAGCGTGTCTACTAAACATTGCAACGGAAATGTCAGCTTCTAGTCCGGTGGCTCCGGATTGGAATGTGTTTTGGAAACGTATATTGAGATTTTTCCGATATTAAGAATAATATCTTCTCATTTAAATTTCACTCTCGAAAAATAATAAAAAAATTTGCTGCCGCTTAGACGATCTTAAATTGGTGTTTTAAATTGATAAATTTTCTGTACTATGGGTTCGTAAATCAGAGGAGAGGACTAACTAATATTAAATTTTAAGCTCGTGGTTCCGTGCATCGTAATTCAATGTGAATAAAAATCCAACAGATGCAACAGTATGCAGCTATTTATTTACTGCAAAGCTACTCTACATGTTTCGGGTGTCACAGCACCCATCATCAGGAGTATTAAAAACTGTACCCGC
>Ga0123355_10014028_pt1 | contig 12497 bp, 12 predicted proteins | sample TergutEmb28metaG_3_FD_89872 | JGI IMG/M metagenome (GOLD analysis project Ga0123355, IMG submission 89872) | Embiratermes neotenicus P1 segment gut microbial communities from Petit-Saut dam, French Guiana - Emb289 P1 | ecosystem: Host-associated > Arthropoda: Insects > Digestive system > Gut ...
ATATATATGTGTGTATGTCATTTTAACATACTACCTTGCTTGAAGAATTTTTAAAACTAAAATTACAAGAGTTTTTATATTTTATACGAGTAAGTTAAAACCGTCATATAACAAGTTCAATTTATACAACCTGTACACTTTTGCTTCTGTAACTGAAACTTGTGAGCATTTGGGATCCCACAATGCGGATAAACTAAACAACTCTTGGATCTGTTTTCTTGGAGGGTCTGAGGATGACTGACTAGGTCGAAACATGTCGCCTTGACATATATACTGTTGTATATCAAATAAAAGTTGTTATTGACTGACGTGTAGTATTTATTTGTATGTTATGACACTTCAGGATGGAAAACTTCAAATATATATATATATATATATTATGTATTCATAAGTATAAAGAGTGCCTTTGTCAAGACCACAGAGTCAACCCTTTATTTATGTAATATGCTGTATGACAGTACAAAACATCTCACATATGTACATATTTTTTAAAATGAGTTGTTGCTAATCACGGCAGTTCAGTAGAGGTTACATGTGGATGCATTAGGGTATTGCATTTTCTTTAGTGGGCTGATCAGCGGTTTGTGTTTGATATTTTTGCAAATTCCTTACGGATGCATTGCACCCACTTGCATCCGCTTGGCAATGGGCCTGATAATTTCCTTTTCCAAAATTATGCAATTATACTGTAAAATATTTTTTGACATTTTGCTGACCGTGCATCTCAGTATATTTATCTCAGTAAATAACCAACTTGATGCACAAAATTTTTGTTTTACAATAAGTTTATTTCATGCCTCTACATGTTTCAAGCACATGTGCTCATCATCAGGAGGTCAAAATTGCATTACACAGCCTCTGGTGTCATCACACCTACAGGTGGCCATCTCATGCACAGGTTGAGAGTCCTCTCTCAACCTGTGTACGAGACGGCTACCTGTAGGTGTGATGACACCAGAGGCTGTGTAATGCAATTTTGACCTCCTGATGATGAGCACATGTGCTTGAAACATGTAGAGGCATGAAATAAACTTATTGTAAAACAATAATTTTGTGCATCAAGTTGGTTGATTACTGAGATAAACTGTAAAATATATTGTGAACTTTCCTTCCGTGGCAAATCTGGACTTCTGGATCAGGATTTGCTACTGCAAAGTATCAGGATTTCTGGAGTATTGGTGTCCAGATTGAAACAATTATACTGTATTTAAAATATCACCTAGTAGAGGTTGGATGCCATTTATCCAGTTTATAGTTCATACTTTGATATCTTGCGGTTTTTCATGTGTACCTTCTTGACTGCAGGGACAGAGGTTTGCTGTAGGTCATAGCTCTAAATGTAATATTGCTCATGTGTACATTATGAAGACCGATATGGGGTATTGAAGGTACTCAGACTTTGCAGTAGATGAACATGAGTGGTGAGTTTAATGCCCCTGCTGCTTTATCCCTGAAGAAAGGGCTGCTGTTAACCATGGAATTGGAAGTTGGTTGGGCCCTATTAAATCAATTAAATGAAAGTTTTTCATCTTATATGTGCATTTTGGAGAAGGGAAAATCTTGTATGTGTGTTGGGAATTGAACCATGATTTCTTGGGTTCATGATTGTCTCATTTCAAATTCTTACAGTTTTTTTCTTCCTTCTTGTAGCATAATTTCCGTTTCATTCAGATCAGTTCATTAAATGTGTCAAATATTGTATGTTTCTTCCATGGTCATTGCTTTTCCAGTTCTCATCAGATATTTCCTCTTTCTTTATGCCATCTTGCACCCAGCTGAACTTTCTTATTCTGGTTCATTCCACAGATCGCTACTATAAGTGATAATTCTGAAGTGCACATTATCCTTTTTCTGTACATTACTTTTACATGGCCAGACCAGTGTAGTCATTTCTCACGTGACTCTATTAGCAAATTGTGAATTCTGACATCCCTAAAATGTCATTTTTTCTTGTTTGTCCCTCAGTAGTTTTAAAACGTTTCATATCTATAACATTTAAGATTGTAATTTGAAATTACGTAGCCTCCATTGACCCCTAGCTAGTGTCAAGGTTAAGAATACATGGAGCTATATTTCTGTTTTCCCAGATATGCCTTCATGGTGTACTGCTTAATTATGCATAGGGATAACTTCTTCACAGATGAATGTAGTATCAGATATCTATCTGTCCGGTTTTTTAACAGCTGTCTTTCAGAAACCAAATGCCATTCCTCTCTGTTTCTGCATTAATCTGGTTCTAAATTTCTTCTTGTAATGACTGCTTGTATTCCTTCCATCCACATTTTTCTTGGATGTCCATTGGGTGCCTCACCAGGTGGCAGATAGGGGAACACTCACCAGATATGGTGGGTACCGGGGAAATAAAATACCCGGGGTGGACCAAAACTAGCACTGCTGCCCGGCAGTTTGATATTGATTTATCAAGGGCTAGAGGAAGAAAACCTTGACCAGAAATCACCTGGTCCTCCAGGTTGGGGGTTAATGCAGCAGGCCAGCTCCTCGCACATCACTAAAAAACAAGAAATGCTAAAAAACCAAACACCAAGTATCAGATATAAAGACATAATAATCATATATTGCAAAGAGGATAATTGGCATGACATTGTTTATTAAAGTTCTGTGTTGGTAGGATTTTTTTGTCATCAGAACGTTTTATTAATTTTGTTAGTGGAAGATCAATATTGTGTTCCAGCACAATATGGATATAATCAAAGTGGAGCCTGATTCTGATAGCGAGACCAGTCCAGGACGTTTTCTGTGCCATGGTCAGCATATTGGTTCAAACCAGGAAGATCCTGTCATAAAAAAGGAAGTTAAGGTGAGATGTGGTGTCACGGTCTTTGTGGTGCAAGACACTAAGTTTTACACACACTGTTACAAATTGTAGCCTATTTAAACTTTGAGTGCTGTAGGTTATCTCAGTGGTAAACATAAAAGCTTGGTTTCTACATCACAGAAAACACAAAACAATCAATTATGAAATTTATTTAACTAGTGGACATTCAGAGCAGTTAGCACTGTTTATTCAAAGATCTAATTGTAACGGTCTGTAAAAAAAAAAACTTAAAATCAGGTGGCATATGTAAATACCACTGCCCCTTAAACTGTTATGACAGAATTCTCAGACAATTCCCATGTTACAGGCAATTTAATGGAGAGGTAGTTTGGTGATGTAATTCATGTTGAAATTAATTATATTTCATTCTGCATTCCAAACCAGTTTCAAATGCATGCCACAGAAGAGCTTCTGTTGAAAATGCTGAAGTGGATAGCTGCACATAATTATTTACAATGCTACTTTGTGTTGAAAACCAGTATTTTTAAAGGGCTAATATTTTGTAACCGGAAATTTTGTATCTGTAATAGAGTGGTGGGAGGATTAAGAAATATGGCTGTTCTTGTGGCTTCAATGTTGAATTTATTCTCCAACAGAACCAGATTTTGTGATTGTGACTGGTACATACTGACACAGACAGACATGGCCTTATGTGATGTGACTGTATGTAGTATAAAACTCCCAGAAGACTGTCATCTAAGCACTCATCACACTTGTACCGCCGATCTCATCTGCTGATGCAAAAATGATTCAGATATTAATTTGGGTTTGTTTTGTACCAGACAGAGTTGTGGGATGTTGGGGCAGTGAAAGAAGAATCAATAAATGAAGTAACGGTTGAGGAACATAAAGTAAACTTGGGAAGGTGAGTGTCATGTTGATAATTGTCATGAGATTAATATTTATTTCATCATTATCAGCTTCAGGTTATGAATTTGTTGGCCTGTTCACCATTAGCATTACTGTTGATCTTTCCTTCACATGTGGTTCTTTTTGCATTTCTTCTGTCCCATGGAATGTATTTAAAATTATTCTTTTGAGTGTGGCTCAGAGCCTAATCACTGTGCTGACTGTCCAATCACAGCTATTTATTATTATTATTATTATTATTATTATTATTATTATTATTATTATTATTATTATTAACTGCAATTGAGTTGTCACTTGGTGGCAGTAGTCCTTACACTAGTACAGGCAAAACAAATAAGAATGAATATACATAAATGAAACGATACAAAAAACACAGTACAAACAATACAAAACACAGTAAATACAAGTACACATATTACCAAAACACCCACACACTACAAAACAAGTTAAAACAACCACAGTACAAGTTAAAACAAACATAGTACAAGATATACCCAAATGAAATAGTCACAATACAACCCTCAGTATAAGGTCACCCTAATGTACTTGACACTTTTATCCCCCAGAACTTCAGCATAACTCACTTCACTTAACTTCAAAATAAAATCACTTCACATAAATCTTGTCATTTCACTCCACATCACTACACTTCACATTTATGTAAAATTATCAGTTATTCCATTTTTTATATGACAGAGTTGCCCGTTTCAGAATGTTATCTTTGAACGTGGAAGGATGATAAGGATTCTGCAGCTACAGAACAAAATACAGGCAATACAGGTCTCATTTCTCTCTCTCAGGATGGAGCAACACAGGGAAGAAGGGGATCATGTGGACAGTAGCATTTCTTCAGTCACATTTGATGCATGCTATAAAAATGAACACAATAGAGAAGATGATATTTATATTGAGCAGAACTCGCTTGCAATGATGCATGTTGCTACTAACGATCAACTTGAGAAAGTACGAATGAAACATTTCAGATGTGAAATATGTAACAACTTGTTTTCAAAGAGGAAGATTCTTATTAGGCATTTTCGTAGACACACGGGAGAAAAGCCATTTCAGTGTAAAATATGTAACAAAGGTTTCGTTCAAAGTGGAGATCTCACCAGACATATACGCACCCACACAGGAGAGAAACCATTTCAGTGTGATGTGTGCGATAAAGGGTTCTCACAGAGCGGCGCTCTTGCAACACATGTACGAATTCATACTGAGGAAGAGAAGGGGTACCGATGTGTGATCTGCAATATAGTGTTCCTACAGAATGGACAGCTTGCAAGGCACATGACTTTCCATACTGGAGAAGAACCCTACAAATGTGAAATCTGCACCAGAGTGTTTACTGAAGTTAAGTACTTAGTGCTACATAGACGAACACATTCGGGTGAAAACCCATACCAATGTGGACAGTGTGAGAAGACTTTCTCAAGATGCTGTGATTCCTCAAGACACATGCGTGTACATAGGAAGGATAAATTTTACTTATGTGATGTGTGCAAAAAGCAGTTTACACGTGCTGGAAACCTTGAAGTACATAAACGTATCCACACAGGTGAGAAGCCTTTCAAATGCGCACAGTGCAATAAAGGATTTACGCAACGTGGAAATCTTGCTACTCATGTGCACAAACATTCATGAACATGTGCACTTTTCATTCTGAGCTTTGTGTATGGCAGTGAATAGTGATAATATGTCAACAGTCAGCAGCCTTTCTCAGCATAATGTATGTATAAGAGCTGTGGGTCATTGTTCTTTTATACACTGTTGTTAGCATTTTGTGTAATTATTTATTTATTATATATTTAACAGTGCTCTCTGTATCTCACGCTATGTGAGCTGGGATAAAATTGTAATTTTTAAACTTATTGTTATGAATATTAGCAGTTGCAGTAGAAGAGTTGTAAAGAATTCTTGTAGGAAATTGTACTGTCCTGTGAAGCTAGAAGGAAGCCAACAAGATGTTGAGTAGTTGTTTCTTATAGTTATCATTGAGGTAATTTATCTGTAGATCACCACATATAACTAATTCTATTGAATTGCTATGTATAGAATTTAAGATAGATGCAAGATTCTTTAAAAAGTACAAAAAATTGCCAGATGGAGATTTATAAATAGTTATACAGATAATGCTCGACTGTAGATGAATTTTTACAGCACATGCTTCCAGGTCTTTTGCTTTGCAATATTTGATCAAATTAATATTAGTGAAATGCACTTATGAACAAAAAATGCTTACCCCTCCATTTTTGTTGACTTTCCTACAAAATTTATCCCCAAGATTATGTACACGATCTCCCTTTGTATCTGATATGTCCCAACATGCTCAGTCTGGTAGGAGAACTTCTTCGTTTGGGATACAGATGGGTTCATAGAATCACATATCTTTTTCATTATTTGTTTATATATTTATTTGTATTTCAGACATAAAGTCTACTCTTATCCAATTAAGCAAACAAAATCATATTCTACCAAACGAAAAGAAAACAACTGTCGCTTCCCTCCAGAAGTAATAACCTACGTTTTTGATGACCACACTATACACTGCCTCACTGGTACTGCTCTCTTACTCGACTACCAGCGTCAGCCTTCCAATTCCTTTGTCTGCCGCTAACCGTCTTTCCCGCTGAAAGATCTCTGTATCCAGCAGTTCCCTGAAATGAAACAGACAATGAAATTTAAGATGGGAATTCCCAAACGGCCTGCAACTGATGCCAGCAATCACTGTCTCTGTTGTACCAACAATGTTCAGTTACAGTTATATTATTTGAAGGGGACCATCCCATTGTGTATCATCAATATATATTATAATTAGTACCATCATACACAACATATATTAAAACCAGATGCTTAATTACAACTGGGTTATACTTGGCGACATGTTTCGGCTGTTAAACGGCAATCCTTAGGCCAACTTAGAACAAGGTGTTAAGGTACAGTCAAGAATTATTATCCAACGAGATCCCACTGTTTACATTAAAACTTGGTACTAGGGACGTAATTGGTACCTTTATGTTTGTGTAGTTTGGGATAATCTTTTTGGTGAGGCATTGTCAGTTAAAGAAAATATCGGCATTACATTTCAGTACCTTGATCTTCAAGTTCTTATAGTTGTGGATGGAACGTGCTTGACTGGCTGCAAATTTGAAGGGAGCCATCCCATTATGTATCACCAATGTATATTATAATTAGTACCATCATACAGAACATATATTAAAACCAGATGCTTAATTACAACTGGGTTATACTTGGCGACATGTTTTGGCTGTTAAATTTAAATCCTCAGGCCAACTTAGAACAGTATTGTTAAGGTACAGTCAAGAATTGTTATCCAATGAGATCCCATTGTTTACATTAAAACTTGGTAGTTGGATCCCATTGTTTACATTAAAACTTGGTAGTTGGATCCCATTGTTTACATTAAAACTTGGTAGTTGAATCCCATTGTTTACATTAAAACTTTGTAGTTGGATCCCATTGTTTACATTAAAACTTGGTAGTTTTAATGTAAACAATGGGATCCCATTGGATAAAAATTCTTGACTGTACCTTAACAACATTGTTCTAAGTTGGCCTGAGGATGGCCGTTTAATGGCCGAAACATGTTGCCTAGTATTACCCAGTTGTAATTAAGCATCTGGTTTTAGCTTATGTTGTGTATGACGGTACTAATTATAATATATACAATTATATTAATTTAAGACTTTACTATATACTTCGTTACTTCTTAAATGATCCTATGCCTTGATAACCTACGAAATACACACTTTTTATATAAATGTTTTAATTGATTTATAGTGTCTTTGACATGTTTTGAGCACCCAAGTGTTCATCCTCAGGAAGATTTGTACATGCAATTTTATGGTATTTCTTTCATGCATCCATATAAGCAGTCTGGTTGATGGCAGCACATCCTGCCATTGACCAGAGCATAATAACTTGTCATTAGAGATGAGTGGAACATATACCATTGAGCAGATATAAACATACAACAAACAGCTTAATTTATTCACTATTCCTTCTATATGACTATTCCAGGATAATGTGTTATCAACAACAAGACCAAGATATTTAGTATGTGAGACATTTGAGATTGCATTATTAATATATATAACCTTGCTATCAATTTGCGTAGAATTTTTTGTTCTAAATTGCACACATTGTGTTTTTTCATAATTTAAGGAGAGTAAGTTGGCTTTGAACAATTCATTTATAATTTGAAAAGTGTTATGCATATTTGTATTTAGACTGTCTGTCATGGTGAGTAAATATGATACTGGTGTCACCAGCAAATAAAATAGGGACAGAAGTATTATTTATGATGTTTTGCAAGTCATTTATATGTACTAAGAACAACAGGGGACCCATGCCAGTGCCCTGTGGCACACTGATCTATTTTAGACCATTTGGAAGTTATAAAATTATGAAATGTAGTGTTATTTAAGAGTGCTCTTTGATATCTAGCTGTCAGATATTGTGTATAAAGTGTTTTTCTTTACCAATTATTCCGTAGAACTCCATTTTGAATAATAGTATGTTATGGTTAACACAGTGAAATCCTTTTTCTATATCACAGAATATGCATTCTGCTTTTGATTTGTTATTCATAGCTGTTAAAGTCTCATTTGTCAATGTGAAAGTGGCATTATATGTTATCAGATTTTTTTCTGCAACCACTTGTTCTGAACTCAAAATATTATATTTAATTAGATTACTCATGAGTCTAGTTTGCTTTACTTTTTCAACTATTTTTGAGAAGGATGTTAACAATGAGATCGGTCTGTAATTTGACATTGCTTGTTTATTACCTTTTTTATGCAAATGTTTTGCTATGGAGTATTTTAATCTGTCTGGGTATATGCATGTGGAAAGAATTCTGTTACATACAAAAATTCGTTGGTAAACTTATAAAAGAAGAGCGTAATTTCGGAATCCACATGGAAATTTTGTCATATCCACCAGAATCCTTTGCTTTAAGTGAGTGGATTATATTTTCTATTTCTTGTGCTGTAGATGGTGTACTATACATAGGTGGATAATTTTTAGAATAAGCCTGGGTCAGGAGAGACATAAAATTGTCATTATCGATGGCGGGTTAGTTATCATTAATTGCCTTATTGATAATAGTCAGCTAGTATTCAGAAATGATCATTTAACATTTCAGCAATTTTGTTTTGTGCCTAGTGCTGTTACTAGCAATTAAGTGTTGAGTAGCATCATGCTTTATTGCTCTTCCTGTTTCTTATTGAATGATCTGCCATAATAATTTTTAGATTATTATCTGAGCTGCTGATTTGTCTGTCATATATCAGTCTTTTTTGCTGCCTTTATCACGCTCAATAAAATTTTACAGTAGTGTTTGTAATGTGGTATCGCAGATTGATCTTTGCTGTTCTTACTAGCTATATATAAGTCTCTTGTATGTTTACATGTCATTCTAATTCCGGTGGTAATCCAGGGAATCTGTGGAACTGTCTTCTTTCTTTTTTTAATTGGGAGGGGGGGGGGAACTTTAATAAAAAATTATTAAATAGGTGTTTCAAAATGAGTTAAAAATTTGATTAACATCATCGCCTTCAAAAACTGTATCCCAGGTTTCATGACTCAGTTGGAGTTGAAAATCAGTTTTATTATCACAATTTGGTTGTTCTGTATACCTATCAAATATTATAGGAGAAGCAATTTTTTTCTTTTTCCAGGACAGAATATGCAAGGGAAACTATTTGTTTAGAAAGTAGTTCTTTAAATAATTTAAGTACAATCCGTGGTTTGTAAATAAACATCTATTATGATCAATTTCTAATATTCTGCTATGAGAAACGGTTTTTGCAAGTTTCTTTAGCACTCTGTTAAAAGCTTCAATTTTGTTGGTTATGTGCAAAGAATTAATTGGGTCATACCTCTGTTGTGGAACACTTAACAAAATTATATTTGTATGATAATTCCTTTTTACTAAATTTAGAATATGCTTAATAGCACCCTTAGAGTTTCCTATTTCGAGATGATTGGTACTACTGCAAACTAATAAAACATCATCATGAGATAGTCTTCCAATATAATTTTTTGCAGATTCCATTAGTGCACTAGAAAGAGATCCTGGTTTAACAACACCTTACACTTCAAACTGATCACTTAAAAGAGTTTTCATGTTAGCTGCATAACCTCTCATATGACTGTCACCTATCAATATAATATAATGTTATGTTTTTTGTACTGAAAATTTCTTTTTCATATGTTACACAACTTCACTGTCGTATCACTTAATTTGCTTGCAATACATTCAATATTATCTTTATCTTTTTCACCATTTTTTTATTTCATCATTTTTTTACATAACTTTTTATCTTACTTTATTAGGGTTAAATTCTGGAGGATGTTGAAATGAAGAAACGAGAAATGATGTTTAATTGTTGGATTTCTGTTTCTCGTAAGTTCTTGTGATGTTTGGAGAACGTGTAAGCTCTTTCATGATGTAATGTTTTCTTTTCTGGGAAATTCCCTGGCGTCTGAGTTCTAATAGCCGACGTTTCGGAACTCACTGTCGGTTCCATCTTCATAGGCAGGTGAATGAAGTATGTACGTTATTCACCTGCCTGTGAAGATGGAACTCAGGTGCCGGGGAATTACCCAAAAAAGAAAAAATTACATTTAGAACATGGCGAAAGCTTAAAAACAAGAACTCTTTCATGATGTTCTAGAGTAGTTGATTTAACACTGAGTTTGGAGGTTTCCTGAAGGTTAGATAATGTAGAATAACGATTAGCCATTGCTATTGGCTGCGTAGTTTGGAGTGTAACAAAGCTCCTTGATTTATTTGATTTACTTGGGTGTGTCAATGCAAATATTGACTATTTATTATGCGAGGTAGATTCTTTATTTTTAATATTCGTAGTAATTTCTTCACAGTCCACATTATTAGAAATGGTGTTCGTAGTGACAGAAGGCTGCTTAGATGAAGAGACTGAACATATCTTTTTATGTAAGAGTTTAATTATCAGTTGCAAAGTACTTAATTTTGTCAAAGTTTCTTCCAGTCGTTTTTCCAATTCAGGATATTTTAAATGCTTGTACTCATGAAGAAAATCGTCATTCTGAGCAAAATGATCAGAGCTAATGCCTGACCCACCAGCACTACCTGCCATCATGGGAATCTGAATGTTCTGGAGAAAAGAAAACTTACATGTATGTATGCATGCTCATGCCAGGAATGAAAACTACTGACTTTACCATTCCATCTCGCCTGGCAATGTGAGATGATTATGCAGTGAAGTCTTGACAGCTGAAAGGCTGAGAGTTAATAATAGCTAGAGTACTGTTGTAGCAATATGTTAAGGATGGCTGCCTCATTCTTAACATAGAGTCTTCTGCACCCCTTGTAGATTTTAATGAAATAGGATTTGAGGTGGACTGGTTTTATGTGGTTGAAGATTAGAATCAGTGGTGGGGTCACAAAATTCTCTTACAGGTATTCACAAATTTGTGTGATATAACAAAGTTGAATGGATTTGAGACGTACATATCGTCAGTGGTGTGGCTAGGTTGAAGAATCATAATGGCCGCCCATAAAAGAAATTACGTTAAAAAATCACATTAATTAAAATTTCTTATATTCGGCTTAGTAATTTAGAATATGTTGGCAGAAATTTCATTTTTGCACTCGCTCAAAAAATTCGAATATGAACTATCGAAGCATTCTTTCGGTCGTTCAATGATGATATCGAACAAATGTTCGATAATACGAATGTTTCGATAACACCGAAAAGAGTAAATTATGTCCTATGGTATGGCCGGTTCAGTAAGTGGATATGATTGAAGTACTGAACGAAGCACGACATTGTTTTATGTGTTTAACTTATTGTCAAGCAGTCCTTTCTAATTCAGTTCTTGTGTCAATTTATGAGCATGCAGTGAGCATCGAAATTTATTCCATATCCAAACAAGCCGCAGGAATGAAGTGCAATGTAGGAAGAGTAGGAGACGCGGTAGGAATTTTGCACGTATGAAGCGATGGTAGTTAGCACACCACATCGAAATTAAACTTGTGCTGACAGAAGCAAAACGTGAGTGAAGTTTCTTCAGCGGGACGTAAGCTTTCAATAAGAGAGAGGAGTGTACGAGGCCATGAAAGAATTGAAAACGAAAGCACTCGATTCCAGTAAGATATGAATTCTGTGTATGAGTAATTACATTCATTGTAGTAGTAATTACAGTCGTTAAACTTCCTGCTTGTTATAAACGAAGAGTGTATATGGGGACCACTGGAAAGGGATGGAAAGTAGGAATGGGCTTCCCACCATGCTTGATTTTGTGTATACCCGTGGCGACAAACGCTATCATAATGTCGCCCAGCCCAAACCCAGTCGCGTAATCTAACATAACCCAAACCTAAATAATGACATTCATTCGTTTGACTGGTTTGTGTGGGTCAGGTTTGGTGAGGTTAGGTTTGATTTGGTGATGTTAGGTTAACGTGTATTATGGAGACTGCACCGAATTGATATGAATATTGTCAGCATTAATATGCCTGTGTGGGATAACTCATTGATGAAATTGAGCCGTCTCCTTTTTAGAGTTACATACTATTGCGTTTCCTACTGACTATCATCTGTGGTGATGGTGAAACTGTAGCAGCATTGTACAGTGGATAGTAGTGTTCTTGTCATGGTATCTGATGTACATATCTCTCAGAGTTGATTGTCCCACCATAAAATGCAAGACCCATGATCTCTCTGTCATGTCGTGTGTTCCAAATACAAACATTTACATAATGGAATGGAGCTGCATACAT
>Ga0123355_10014029_pt1 | contig 12497 bp, 5 predicted proteins | sample TergutEmb28metaG_3_FD_89872 | JGI IMG/M metagenome (GOLD analysis project Ga0123355, IMG submission 89872) | Embiratermes neotenicus P1 segment gut microbial communities from Petit-Saut dam, French Guiana - Emb289 P1 | ecosystem: Host-associated > Arthropoda: Insects > Digestive system > Gut ...
TCAGCTCCTGAAGATGGGCACAAGGTGGCCCGAAACATGTTGAGCAACTTATAAAGAGCAACTTATAAAGGAGAAATAAATATAATACTAAGTGACATCTAGTTGGTTTCTTAATCCACATTATACAAATTTAAAAGTATGATTAAAATATTTACCCAGTTTGGGCCAACTGTTTTCCGGTAAAGAATCCTTTTTCACCCAGCGCATTAGCCAGTCAAATATTGTAATATCACAATGCACTGATATGTCCATATCTTCCAGCTTCTGACCTAATTGAAAATGAAGCTCATAAATAAATCCAATTAATACAATTTTGTAATGATACCAGAATTAAATAATGACAAATTCAAGACAGGATTAAAGTGTTCGATTTCTCTACAGTATTCACCTGTTGTTACTTCAGCAAAATATCCCATCTTAGTAACCAGAAGTTTCTGAGGGCATCGGAAATCCCGTTTCATATTTTTCACTTCATCACAAACATGAATCTCCACTTCGACACTAGAATTGGGCAATAAATTGATTAATTACTGAGCCAAGATGAAACTGTTTTATCAATTTTTTCAAAAAAGGCACTCCTAAAGTGACAAAAACAGGACAGTCACTTCTCAGTTAAAGAATTCAGAATTGTTTAAAAATAAAATCTTACAAAGTTGGTAATTTATTTTTTACTTACTCCCCTGTTGTTGATTTCCTCCTGTTATTTATGACCGCCTTTTCCTTAGAGAATGGACCAGAGGCAGACGTATCATGGGAATTCAATAAAAGGGCTTTACTGGTGTCAGTGTGAGATGTTTTCTTCAGAGCAGGGCGAACAGATGCTTGCTTTGGTACAATATATGACAATATTGAATCTAATAAACCTTCCTGAATTACTTCATTCAATTTACGTTTCATTAATTGTTCAAAACTCCTGTTTTCTTCATTTGTTGTCTTAGCTTTGCAGTCAAATACAACACCTCTCTTGTTTGATATTTTTCTTTTATTTTCTGTGTATTTTCCTGATATTAGTGCCTTGTTCTTTGGTTGGCCTGTAGCAACTAAGCTCACAGTTTTCTTCTGGTCAGGTGACATTTCCTGTCTTGGAACTGGATTGGTTATAAGATCCACGTCATTTATACTGCTGTACTGTTGTATGCTTTCTTTGACCTTAATATCTTTGTTTTCTACAGTAATTTTGGACACCTCCATATTATGATATGACACTTCTGAACTAACATCGGACTGTATCTCACTATTTCTCTCCAATGTGTTTTCTTCAAGCCTACTACAGTGTCTACTTGGTACCTGACATTTATCAGGGATATGCTTGGACAGTTTAGCCTGAGGACTGTTCAGGCCCTCCTTGTCTCTCATTTGGGTGATAGCTTTGGCTTTTATGCTAGAACTGTCTTCTTTTTCCGAGAGCAGAGATGAAACAAATTCATTCGCAGCAATGTTTTGCCAGTCTATCTCAAATTTATCAGTTAAATCATTTGGAACACCTTCAATGGCTTCATTTATTTGATAAGCAGTATAAAGAAAACCTAGAAAATCTTTGAAAGATATTTCAGGATGAGGTCTTTTCTCAAGTTTCTCACAAGCTTTGGATGAAGTCTTATTAAGTAAGTTGGCCACTGATAATGCTTCTGCTTCTGAACTTTTTACATTTAAAGCAGCCATTACTGAAGTAATATTAAACTGAGAAAGCACAATTTTAAGTAAAGGGAATTTTCACCTTGTATGGTACAAGTAGTGCATAATATGTTAACAAGTAAGCATCAGTAATTCACCATCTGTCAACAGAACAAGTTAAATTATGCTTAGAATAGTTATTTTAAATTACAGTAGACATGCCCAATTAGATGTAAGCTTTAGAGATAAATTCCACAACACATCCATCCACCAGTGTTAGTATCACAAACTAACATGACATTTTGCATGATATCATTATGAAAGTATGATCATACAAATTATTATATAATATGGCCCACTACAATGTAACCTGTTACAGTCTGCACAAAATTTAAATCAATGGGTTACCTTAACGAGAATTTGTGCTGATAAGAACTGAGGTCTGTAATCATGCCCATCAATGAGTTGTTAACCTCTGACTTTGTTTTCTCACATATATATATACGTAGTTATTGATCTTGTACTGTCTCCAGGCTCTTTCTCCAAACAAATAATGACCAAAGCCCCCACCTGATGCTAGACTCAGTGCCAGGCTCAGCAAGGTTATCAACTGCTGAGCACATAACAAAAATCAATATGGCAGCAGATTCTCAGTTTAACATCAACACCTCAGTGTCTACTTGTGTCTTCATAACCTTTGCTAGGACTGTAACTTGAGCATTCATACTCTAAAAATAATGTCTGTAGGCAAATGTATGAATTTATATAATTCAGTGAAATGTGATGAATGTAATTACAGTCATGGATATAAAAAGTTACAAATTTTTAATCCTAAAACTTCTGAATATTACACAATATGAAGACCCAATTAATTTATTTTGCAGTAATTTATCCTGAATACATAAGGTAAAATTCTCATATTGTACCATTTGCATTGCCTGTAACAAAAATTCGTTCACACCAATAAATTGACTTATTACATGTTTATAGAAGTATGACAAGTTCCCTTCTGTGTTACTTTTGGCTGCTTTATGTACTTGTATTATCACATTTCATACCAGAGTGTAGTGTGATTTGCAAGGAAACAATTAATTTACATTATTCTCATGGTTCTAAATTATTTGAAGTCAAATCTGCAATGTGATAAATGACATAAAGCAAAATCTCTTTTATAATTCCACCATAAAAGCTTTGTTTAATGGATTCCTAAAATTTAGATCATCTAAAAGTGAAACCCAAACTTATCAGGAATTTTAATGTGGATGCACATTCATTTGAAAAGCTTGGAGTTTTGAAACATTTTGGTAGTTTCATAAAAGTAGAAATGAAATTAGTCTATAAATCAAGATGAGAATTATTCCAGACATTTGATGTTATTACAGTAAACAGTTCTTGTGTTTTTAAGGCTAGAACTGTTGATCAAAACACAAAAAACCAAAATATGCAAAGCAATGCTGAAACCAATGTGTCATATGAATGTGATATATGGTTTATGTTCGGGAAGATAAAGCTATTTTTGTTACATATGTGGAACAATAGAATTCTGAACAAGGTGTTTGGAGAATCAGAACCAAGAACTGAGAGAATTACACAGAACTGTTAGTTGATATTAAAAGGAAACTGTTGGAGTGGCTACTTACATATAATCTGACCAGAATAATCAAATGAGAGTGTATATGAAAATCTCTGAAAGCAAACCAGAAGGTATAATAAAAAACTATTAAGACCCAGAATGAGGTGGCTGAATGATGCAGAGAATGACCTACAAGGGCTTACAGTAAAGCAATGGATGCAAAGGGTCAATTTGCCTGTTATTAAGGGGGCCAAAGTTCTTACAGGAGACTGCAGAGCAAAGAAGCAACATACATAACTCAAGACTTATTAATACTCCAGTTTCAGGCAACCAGTACAATCAGTGATTAATAAAAAAAGTACAAGTATTGAAGCCAAGCTTTGTGTTAAAAAAAACCCACTACTGAACCCATTAGAGCCCTTTCAATCCAGTGTTCAATATCACATGCCCACTTTTGTCCACACTTGCCAAATGTGCTTTATGGTTTTCAGCCAGATGTTGCATCAGGCAATACAGGAAGTCACTCCCTTAAACCCGGAGATTTCAATTATTGTATTTGGGAAAATCGTTCATGTTTTATGCAAATTTGATTTACATTGTTTTCAGGGATGTACTGCTGCATTTAAAATAACACACAAGGGTGCCACATTATACATATATTAATAAAAGAATTAAGAATACAGTTATATGTTATATATAAACATTTATCGTACATGTGAAAACAGCTACATGTATGATAAAGTTACATATAGGCTTTAATCTTACTTCTTTCTGTATATACATATACAGTTGGGTCTCGTTTTATGACAGGGTTACATTCTCAAATATTTGGTTGTAAATCGAACCGTAAAACGAGTACCATTTAAGTGGTTTAAATTGAGATCGGTTCACAGGCCAAACAAATCAGTCAAATAATTTTATAATTTACAATATTTTTCATTATGACATACAATTTTAATTTAATGAATTAGGTATATAGAAATTTACACAGATAATTGAAAACAATATCAATCAAATCACTTTTTAGTTTGTTGAAGAAGCCCCAGGCTGTGGTTCAGAAGACATCAAGAAAAAATGTAATATCAACTGTTTTGATTTTTTCTTTTCTGTCTCTTTGATGGACATCATGGGTGGAAAAATCACACTCAACTTATAGAACTGCACTAAAATAGAAAAAGCAGAAACACGTGCACACCGGAAAAGAGCTAGAAGCGCACTAAGTAGAGAAAGGACGCTTGAGTTGCGACAGTGACGCGCCACAAGTCGGGAGTGCTCGGTCTTACTTGACAAGGGTCGTAAAAGTGAATCGTCGCGAAACAAACCATCGCAAAATGAGATCCTACAGTACTTGAACACGACAAGGATGTCTTGTCTAAAAAAAGTATCACATTATGTTGCAAAGCAACAAAAGGCAAATTAAACAGTAATAAGGAGAAAACAAAGTCAAGGTCATACAGTAGATGAAAGTGTCAAATCTCTTCTTCCAACTGAAGAATGTGTGAACATGTACCTGTCCAATTAATGACACTGCAAAGTTCTTGCTTACAAATATAAAATAAGCAATTCTTATAATAAAACCAACTAGATGCACTAATTTCTCAAATTTATTTTGGCATAAAACTCTACATGTTTTGGACAGTTCCTCTGTCCATCAACAGGAGATTTCCACTGTACACACAGCAATGGTATATGTCATACAGGTTTGCTGACAGCTTGCGAGAAGGATCAGGATGGAACCAGTTCCATCCTGATCCTGCTCGCAGCTGTCAGCAAACCAATATGACATATAGCATTGCTTTGTGTACAGTGAGAAACTCCTGATGATGGACAGAGGAACTGTCTGAAACATGTAGAGTTTTATGCCAAAATAAATTTGAGAAATTAGTGCATCTAGTTGGTTTTATTATAAGAATTTATCACGATGTACGGTCACCTGGACGTCAAAATAAAATAAGCAGTATGCTGGGAAGGGGGACAGGGCAGAGATGAGACATTATTATTGGGCATCTTCTCAGGACATCCATTATTATTCCAGTTGACTAGGACAGTGCAAAACAATAATTTGATCTCATTTCCACATAGATGCGCACTCAGAATTTTTCATTTGGGGGGGGGGGGGGGGGGGGCCCCCTGTGTTTTTTTTTTTTTTTTTTTTTTTTTAAAAATTTTTCTATTATTTCACTGGTTGTGGTTGTGGATTATTTTGGTGTGTGGGGGGGGGGGGGGGGGGGTGAGTGACCCTATGGCTATATATAGTTTATGTTTGATATTAAAAATTATGTTACAAACACCATGTCTTAATGTAATTGTAACCTAATACCACATGCAACTGCATTTTTATACACACTAGTATAACTACATGTTCTATGACTCACTCAACCAGTTTACATCACAAGGTAAAAAATTCCCACTTTTTTTTAATATTATCCAAGACACCCCTAACTTTTTATGTTTCACAATTTCATTGTATTAGTCATCAGCCAATTTCAGTGGCTGATTTCAGATGACGGGTAAATCATGTAAAATGTTTTATACCGTCACATTGAGCCGTCCACTTCCAGGTCGGCTCCAGGCTTGCCCCTGGGAAAGCATGACTGGTTTGTTTTTCCTTATGGGTTTTGATTTTCGTGTTAAGTACTCGCCTTCTTGGTTTCGTCCTATCAACATCTGGGTCATCCGGCTAGCCGGGCCAGGACCAGGAAGCTCCTTCTATAGTTAATCAACTCAGAGAGGGCTACGCAGACATCCAGGTTATGTTGTAAGGTAAAGTTTTATTTTCGGTCTTGTTTTTCTAAATTGAAGTTCCGATTATGTTTGGGACAATCCCTGACGTCTGCCTAGCAGTTGCCTCGGGAGGGGCAGGTACGAGGCTACCTCCCTGTAAGTAGGATTTCTTTATTTGTACGAGTCAAAAAGATGTACTTGGTTACGGTATTGTTTTCTGTTTCAATTGTATGTTACGCACGACAGATGTCATGTCTTGCCAATGGTTATGTCAAATGATATGTGTGTTATTTGATCGGCTGAGGGTTGAGCCCTTTGTGATGTAGGTTTACATGGGGTGACTGTTGTATTGTTGTACTGATTCTTTGTTCGGCTGTGGTTTTCTGTGTATATTTTGTAAACTTACGTTGTGCCGATGAATATGTCATTGTATTGGGTAATTTACGTTCGGCTGTGTGCGTTTGTGAGATTATTTTTGACTCAACTATTCATTACTTTGCTCATTGTTTTCTTTTATTCCATGTTGAGATTATTAATACAATTACTTTGGTTATTTTATTTTGCCTTGTATTTTGTTTGGCTAACTGTTCCTCACAAGACTCCATTATCCGGAGCTCGGCGGCTCAGAGGATCGAGGGCTGATTTTGTGCCAGTCCTCGGAACGACACCTCGTATCACTCCCCTGTTGGGTAAGCGCCCCGAGAGCTCAACATCTACAAAACTTGTTTCTTAATTTTTGATTTGGGTGCCCCCTTGCTTGCATATCAGTATGAACAAGGCAACACAGTGCGTAACATAAATTAACACTTCCAGTTTCATTACCGGTCTATTTTGCCAATTGTAATACACCCATTTGACAAGATGCACAAATGGGGTCTAGAGTTGGTCTGACAGTGTCTACGATCATCCCTGCATCTAACAGGAATCAAAGTCTGATCATTCAACCCAATGCCAGTCAGCTAACCCAGCCAGCCTAGAGAGAATGATAATTACACAATAGCAATGAACTTGTGTTAATTCTGGCACTTTGGGTTTTGTTGCTATCCGGTGCATTTCTTCAGCTCTTGGGGTTGGGCTGCATAAAGGAATAATTTCCTGACTTGCAAATGCTGCAACTGCCTTCCTCACGATGACTGTATCTGGGGGTACCAGATGACCCTCACACAGCTATGGCCATGGACATTGCATTCAGGGACAATGACCCAATCGAATGAGAAACAAACCCTAGTGCTACATAACAGGGGAGCTTCACTGAAGTAGTGAAAGTAATTGAAGAACTTTTCTGGCAACCAAAAGGTTACAAGGACATGAGGCACGTGGAGGAAACGGTCAATGAAAGGTCTTTTAGGGATACAGTGGTGATGAACATGGGACAAAGAAAATTTATTTCACTGAGGAGGATCTATGACTATAAGATGCACGATCCCGAGTTTGAGTCCCTGCTGGGATGAGATTTTTATCTTCTCCAAAACATCTAGACTGGCTCTGGGGCCCACCCAGCCCCCAATCCAATGAGTACCAAGATTCTGTCATGGGGGTAAAGTGGCCAGGGCATAAAGCTGACCACTCACCTCCATTTGGTACCAAGGTTATGAAGACTTGAGTTATACTTCTGTTTCCCCTATATGCCTTCATAGTGTTGACAAAAAACATTTTTACAAGGACTGTGTGATCTTCAGAAAATGGACTGATCTGTTGCTTGTAGAAGCACAATTGTGGAAGGAAGAAATGGAGCTAGGCCTTGCTTGGTCTGCATCCATCCACTGGGTTGAAACAGTGAGGGTCTTGAAGATATCTCTATTGAAACAACAGCGATGCATGAATAATAGGCACGTATGTGTCAGGGCACTGCCTGATCAGAACATCCACCATTGTTGCTCCCTTTGTGGTTCCACAGAGAATGACAGTCCACTAATTCATAAAGGACGGTAGGTCCATGATGCCAAATTGCGAATATATCTTACATATCTCTGCCAACTGGCTGAAACTGATGTGTTACACATTGACAGCAATCATAAATGTCTGTCGGTATGGGGGTAGTTTTGGGAGACCAAGTGGGAGTGACAACAGGACAATTACCACCTCCAATTCCTGATTTTCCAACTTTTCAACTAATCATCCACAATGACTGTTTCCCAGCTGTTGATTTATCCATCCCCATTGCATATCTTATGCAAAGAAGAGAACTGCATAGTGAATCAAGATCACCTCCCAAGCTGCAGGTTTAAATCAACTTTTATTTATACTGGAACACTAAAAAGTGAATGGAATGCCCTTCAATACCTCAGCATTAAACACTACTACTACTACTACTACTACTACTACTACTACTAGTGGGCAGCTGGTATAGCATAGCCAGTACAGCAACTCACTGGATAGTTTGGGGTTTGAACCCTGGTGGGAAATATTTTCTGCACCTGTTCAGGCTGGCCCTGGTTCCCACCCAGCCTCCTGCACAGAGTACTGGGCCTCTCCCCTTGCAGTCAAGTGGCTGAGGCATGGTACTGAGCACCCACCCTCATCTAGCAGAGCGTGAGCATGGGTAGACCTATACCCCTATAACCCTACTCCACCCTGTGCACCCCCAACTGCCTCCAATAGCATGTTATGGAGTGACCTTTACCTCATACTATTACTATTATCACTACCACCACCATTCAAAATAAGTACCACTGCTTAACCAGTTCAGCATAACACCTGCTTTTAGTCAGATAAAAAAGTGCATTGTGTAACATTATTTCATTCATTACAACACTCATAGTATTCCCACTAATTATATTGGCTTGTGTTTGTTTCTAAATATTCTCAACTTTAATCCCCCTCCTTCACCAATTCTCATTCTTCTTCTTCTCAATTGGTGTACAGTTCTTATAGTTTAACCAGTGCCTCCTTCAGAACGACAGTCCACACACATGTCCCTACTCCAATTAGCATATATACATAAGAAACAAGTGCATACAGTTGCAAATGGCTGAAAAAACAGACTGGAAATTTCCCATTACACAGCATTTCGATTCACCGCCATCGATACATTGCCACAAACTGCAATGAACAAACAGTTGCACTGTGTCAAGGTTCGACCATTTCAACCCATTGTGTTACAAGTATGAATGGATTCAGGTGAGATTTACAGCCCAGCAGTACTAATGCCTGCAGTTTCCTGGAGACAGAATATTCATGAAACACTGAATTCAACATAGCTGCACTGACTCAAAACTGAATACCTTTCAAATGTATATCCAAAATGTCACCATCATCTCAAGATGCCAGAAAATTAAATTGATAAACCGTTTCCATAAGAACTGAATTCATAAGGTGGTAGAGGCCAGGGGAATAATGTATTCACCTAAATGCCCGAAGAGAAATTCTTTCTCATTTACCAGTTTAACCGTTTGGTGCCGGAATTATTTTTTTCTAATTTTAGCACACACTGTATATAAAATGTAAATAAAACAGGGACCAAATGTTATAATTATGAAACAAACTGCATTTTGAAGAGAAAAAAACGGGGAGTATATACTGTGTTTAAAATACTGAGTACCCGTATTTGTTGAATAAATATATACACGTAAAATGCAACATTTAGAGGTTAGTGGTGTGGTACGACCCCCATAGTGGTCGTTAGGTGTCAAAGGGTTAAATATGACATCTCACGTTATAATCTTCCACAAACTTAAATGTGTTTTGCACAGGTACTTTCCTGTGAACTGAAGACTGCAAATGGAGGGAGTGGAGGTTGCTTTGTATCTAGGTCAATACAATACATCTCTTTTGACATGTCTTTTTTCCAAAGAAGTATTACAATTAATCTTTAGAGAAATATAAAGAATTCAGTAAACAACAGTTTATGGATTAAATACACAATGCTTACACGTAATAACAACAACAAATTTGTTTTCCCCAGAATTTAATCTGTATAAAGTTGGAATACAATGTGGGTCACACAACTCTCATCTTAGAATTTCATCCGATGTGGATATTGGCTGCTACGAAGTCCAAACATCGCTGACAAGTACATAAACAAATGCTTCTTCTCTGGTTGTTTTCTGATCACCCCAATGATCTCTTTGTCAACCACCTGCTGATCTGCTTTGCGTTGATCTGAGGGCTTATACACCTGCCGAAGATAAAAGTAATACATTTTCCACAACTTACATTATATCAAAACTGTAAGGTCACATGAAAGGATACCTTGGGTAGGATATCTGCTGGTCTCAGAGCCTCCCCCTACACGGCACAACAGAAACGCAAAATACATGTAGAGATCCATGGCCCACGTGGGATTCAAACTCACGACTCGAATGTTCAAACACTGGAAGATGATACATGCTACAGCCAATGACAGGGACTACCATCTCTATAAAATCATTGTGAATGGTATCTAAACACACTAACTAAGCAATATGAGGGGGTGCAATAAATTACCGATTGCCTCTAAAGATATAATTAGTGTCATTTTAAGGAAAAATTATGTAATATCTCACATTCACATACTTCTGACCCCCCCCCCCAAAAAAAGTTTATACATTATTGTATAAAGCAGAAGCAAAGATTTGCTTTCATTACAAACATAACAGACAATCAAAGAATGATACTCCTCCCGGGATATATATAATATATATAACAGAAGGTAAAGTGATTCCATTACTGCCCCAGAGGGTGGGTAGAGGTATAGCTCTACTCTTCCATGATCGCGGCACTAGAAGGGGGTGAGTGGTCAGCAGCACACCCCGGCTGCACTTTACCCCTGTGAAAGACCTGGTACCCATTGTACAGGAGGCTGGGTGGGCCCCAGGGTCGGTCTGGATGGGCGGAAAACCTCGTCCCCACCGGGATTCGATCCCGGACCATCCAGCCCGTAGTCAATCACTACATAACATATGTATATATTAAAAACATAAAACTGTGTGAAATGTTTTTTCTAACCTCTTTCTTGGTGCTAAAAATGTCACCTTCCACTTTCTTTGGACGTTTCTGCTTATTTCTCCTGAAGTACTTGTCATTTATGGTTGCTGGCAACTTCACACCCGAAATATCCAACTTTGTGCTTGTGGCAATCACAAAGTTTTGGCTTATGCGACGCAGAGGACACGCATTGATCTTGAAGGGTCCTGGAAGCGGTAAAGAAAAACACTGCAAATATTTCACCGTAAATGTGTACCTCCGCCTCCGCTGCCAATGACAGTACAATCTTTTTGAGCATTTTAGTATCTATAACAAACAGTTTCCAATCCCATACAACTTGTACTTTACTGCTTGCTTCACACACTTCTATTTACTGTGTTCAGGCCCATAACAACAGATATCATTCTGCTGGGATTTCACCACCTTTTATCTTCTTCTTGTACTATACCAACACAATCCTCTTTCCACTGTGGCTCTGTAAGCATTCCACTACTTAAACATTTCTTACATCATTCAAATGTCCCATTCACTTCAGATCTGAACACATGCAAGGACAGTATATTTTGCTCTACACCTCTACAAGACGTTAACACTGGTACAGCTATACAAGTATCACTCAAAAGATGGACGCTGTTAAATTATATCTGGACCATATAAGACGGACGACAATTTTCACATGAAGGGACCATATTACGATACAGGACCCTCTCTAGCACTAACCACAGCATCAACTTCTACACCCCATGCCATACCATACTCACAGACCACCTGTGCTTCTCCCTGCAAAGGAGATTGTTTGAATCAAATTATTTAGTTCCATTCCACAGATGAATGTAGCAGCAGAAGTGCGAAGTGCTTAAGGGGGAATGAGATTTCATAGCATGCCTCAATTCACCCGACGTGTTTGAAGCATAATGACGATCCCACAACAAGTGCATAACGTGCTTCATCAAGTGGCCAGTGAAATCACAGTCAATCAGAACAATGGGCCAATGAGATGGTTTCAAGGAACCTCAACAGTCAATGTACTTAAAAAAGACACATTTTATTGTGCTGTTACACAATCTATGAATTTCCAAACTTACACACGCACCCATTTCTGGTTCCTTTCCCCCTGCCTACCTACCGATTCTGACAGGTGGGCTGGTTGATTGAAATTCCATCTTGCTGTTTTCTAAATTCTGTTCAGAGGTCACTCCGGGTCAGTGTTCCTGGCAAGGAGTCATGGACCAGTAAATTTTGAGTCTGGGTTTTGACTTCCCATGACATCAGCCCAGGTACTTCCATGTGATGTGGGCATGTCTATGGTGTAGTTTCACCACAAGTATGCAAGTAACAGCACATATTCCTTGCTATGTTCTATTTGCATTTTGTATCCTTATGTTCATATATTATCATCATTATTAAATTACGTTATTGTTATGCCATTTGTGTTATGTATGTATGCTAACAGCTTGCAGCTTCCACAAATTAGGCTAGGGACCACAGAATTAAAGTAGCGGGGAGTGAATTACTAAAAGGACGTTCTTCAATTACAGTATTAGAGCCATCCTTATTCCATTGTGTGTAAAATGGCAAGTCATGGGAATAGTATGAAAAAGAATGGCATGTAAACAGGTACATTTTATATTGATTAAGAAGGCAAATTATTGGGGGGGGGGGGGGGGGGGGAAATTTGTAA
>Ga0123355_10014030_pt1 | contig 12497 bp, 9 predicted proteins | sample TergutEmb28metaG_3_FD_89872 | JGI IMG/M metagenome (GOLD analysis project Ga0123355, IMG submission 89872) | Embiratermes neotenicus P1 segment gut microbial communities from Petit-Saut dam, French Guiana - Emb289 P1 | ecosystem: Host-associated > Arthropoda: Insects > Digestive system > Gut ...
AAATATTGAAAAAAAAAAAAACCAAATTTTTTTTTCATTCCCCCCCCCCCCCCCCCCCCCGACAACAGACCCCTTATGAGATAATGTGGAAAATATGGTACAGCTGAAAAAGCCACAGGTGAATCCAACACGGCACAGGCACTTTGCATGCTGGATAACTACGGCTACGGACACACACACACACACACACACACACTCAAAATATGCAATACTTATTGCTTTTCCACGGCAACGGTGGCTACGAGAACGCGCCTTATTGTTACATTATACGTACATCCCTCATCTTGCTCACTGTTAGAAAAGGAGACAGGCAAAGTGGTTCCTTTAGTGATGGGCACAGACTATGAAAACTATGAAGTAATTCTTGGTAACAAGTGAGTCACTGTTAAAAGTACTACTGAATGACCTTATTTCCATTGTACATTGCAGCCTCAAGGCCACTTTATTCGCTTCAAAGAGAGTATAAAAGCACTTCCTTTGTAATTAATGTCGTCCTGGCTTTAAGCCAACTAAGGGCCGAAGATGAACATGAAGTCTTGGAATTGATGTTAAAGGGTTATTTCATTTTTTACCCTCAAACTGTTGAATTGATTGACTGATTAAAGGATAGATTTGTGCCATAAAATACGGCATTACATCCAAGTCAACAATATTGTTCACAATCTGCCCTGTAAGAACCTCAAACCACATTATTGAACATTCTGATAGCAATATCACTTGATCGCTTTCTTCACTGCGACGGCGCTGAGTACAGTATAAGTAATCAGGATGATCTATATATATATATATAAAATTATATAATTATGATCATTTTATTTGATCTGTGAATATGCTTCTGCACGCTGGCCATTATTTTCAACATTTTTGGTGACAACGTAAGAACCTTAAGAATCACCCATATCATGTCCTTAGTCCACTTTTACCAGATTAATTTAAATTGTGCAATATTCACAAAAAAAAAGTCAATCCCATGTTGCTAGAATGATATTTCTGCTGACTGGCACCACTATTTGGCACTGCATTGTACTTTGCCAGTACGTGACTGGAAGTGTTGGCACTGTATGTTGATGGGTTACGGCCTTTAACGCTTCAAAGACAAATGACAGACTGCTTTAGTTCAAGGCCCAGTCCGTACCGCGCAGTAAACACTTTTCAACTCGGTTATACAAACCAATCAGTTTATGATGTAAGTGGCACAAGTCGCTGTTTGTTCTCAGATAAATACAAAACACATAAATACAGTGTGGGCAGAGCGTACAGTTGTTGAGTGTTAAACTGTTGGTGCATCACGTAACCAGTAGGCCTTAAAAGGTTAATACCATAATTTCAATAGCGAACAATCAAAATGTGAAGAATGGCACGTACTGCGGCTGTATCCATGCTGCTTAACGGAATATAGTACTGTCGAAGCCTCACACGCGTAGTTCACGGAGTTACCGATAGGGGCACGGTTAAACTTACCAACTTCGTTGCGTAAATGAATGGTTGACATGTCGCACACTTTTCCACGGATAAGCACCGCCTTATCGTTGAATTCGAGTCCATGGTGCAAATTGATGCCAAAAACGTTAACGATGTTCGCAAACTGAATTTTAAACACAGTCCTCGCATACAATGTATTTTAGGACAAGTTCGCGTACACTGTTCACATATAATTGATGTCAAAACTAAAGCAACGATCTTTAGTATGTAACTATCGCTGCAAGTCCGTTAAGTAGCGACGAATTAGTGGCTTTCGAAATTTTGTGAGAATGACGGTATCAGACTGACAGGGTTTTAGTAAATTTATTGCACCGAAAGTGACTAAGCAATACACTAATTACGAACAAGCGATATCAATTACGCAACTTTTTTGCTTTTGATTTTGTAGTCTCGGTTTCGATCAATGTTCGTCACGTTTAAAGACGTTGTCGAACTGTGGTTTCGTTGCTAATACTGTAAGAAAACATTTGTCCGATGCTTGATGTACCATCATTTTTCCCTTTGGCCTGGACCTGACTTGAGAATCGTTTGTTGCCAACCATGTTGCAATAAACCGGATGTTTTTTATTAGAGTAATATAAGCTCGCATAGTTACAGACAACAGCTGTCGCCGCGTGATGGATATGGTAGTTAGAGCTTGCAATAGGCGTAGATGATATTGGCAGATGTGTTGCTGATGAAGGCAGATGTGAATCAGGCGGGAAGGAAATTGTGTGTTAGACAGTTGTATTCATTTGTAACAGTTTAGCAGAAGAGTCGACACAATGGCTGCTCAGGTAAGACGAGAAGTACTATCGCAAATACGAATACGACGTGGAATTCAGGTGCGTGTATTACACAAATTTGGTTTCTAGGTTCATGAGTTCAAAGTGGCGATGACCTGCACTGGTTGTTCTTCATCCGTGGAAAAAGTTCTTGACAAGCTGAAAGGTAATAAATAAATAAATAAATAAATATATATATATATATATATATATAAACTGCAACGCAGTGTGTGTCATTTCTATTTGAGTTTGTTAAACAATGGCTGTAAGAGTATTTAGTTTCATAGTTGCATTGGCTGCAATATGTGAGAGCCTGGTCTTGTTTTAATGGGCGAATTACCGTAGTTAAGGTTTCAGCCCCTTTATAGATTTATGAGAAGCACTCCAGTGCGTTTCAACATGTATAGAAGTTCCCAAAGTACAAGAGTATACAAGTTCTTGAAGAGCAGAGTGGTCCACATTTGATGCATGCAGTTTTTCCAAAGATTTCTCATTCTGTAAAAATGAACACGCTTTGTTTATTTGGTTATCCCTTGTGTAATGTATTGGGTGTGTATTATAGTTGATACAAGGGTAGAAGTGAAGGTTAAGTTGGCCCTTGTGCACAACATGAACACATGGGAGAGTCTTAACCTTGGCACTAGATGGAGGTGAGTGGTCAGCTTCATGCCCTGACTGCTTTATGCTTGGCGAAAGAGCTCCTAGTACTAATTATGAGTCTAGGTGGGCACCAATGCCGGTCTGATTACTTTGGAGAAAAGAAACCTTACTCCTGCTGGGAATTGAACCACAATTCTCCAGTTATTCAACATGTAGCTAAGTCACTCTACTGACAAGGTTAATACAAAGAACAGACACTTATTATCATTCAGATGATACATATGTGTGTATTTGTAATTTCCCAAATATAACTTCCAACTACATTAAGTTCTCAGATGTAATAATAAACATTTTCAGCTATTAGTGTGTTTGTAATTGTTGACCTGCAAACAGTTTCATGCAGAATTGTCAGACATATTCTGATCTGAACACAAAGTTTCAGTTTGTGTCTCATATAGTTCATAAACATTCTTGTATGTTCAGTAACAATAATTACACCTACCAAAGTAGCATCTTTCCCTACGATCTAATGCCACAATAATTTAATGACCCTACATTAAGTTTTACTAGTATTGTGCCCAGCTCAGAAGTTTGCATTGCTGTCTTGGAGCTGTTATTAGTGGTAGGAAACCAAAGTTGCTGACTTGGAGTGTTCTCTAATGACTTTGTCTTTATACCAAGTTTCTCAGTTCATTCAAGACTTGTAGGGAGTCATACACATGACTTCATAATACCGTAAACCTCTCATTCATGATAAAATGGGAAGTAGGCTAATAATATTTCCTGGGAAGCAGCAATTAGTTTATGATTAAGTCTTATATTCTTGAATGACACTGCAGTGATTTTCAAGGTCAAGCAAGATTTGTTGGTATTACATTAAAAGTGGAAGGGGAAGAATTTAGAAAAATTTTGTTTCTTTTATAATACATATATAATTGGATCATGGTATTGGCTGGTTGGTTAGTTTGTTTTTATGCAGGGAAATGATACTGCAAAGATGATGATAGCAACTGGTGGTGTTGACAGTGGTCATGGTGTTAGAAGTAGTGGTGGTAGTAGTAGTAGTAGTAGTAGTAGTAGTAGTAGTAGTAGTAGTAGTAGTTTCTTAAATGAAATAAGAAATTTCATTTAAAATTGTGAAGAACTGTATCAGAGATGGGACTTGAACTTTGTAACTCTTTAATTGGTTCTGTAATTTATGATAAGGTCTATTATCATGACAGAAATGCTTACCTGTACCATTGCCCATTATCTGTATAAAAGTGTTTGCATCACCATTTGGGTAGAAAGATAAAAAGAGTTGATGCCCAGTGATAAGGAGACAGGACCAGCCTGTGCAGCTTCTTAGGTCTTTACATACAGTGGATAATTTTCATGTAAAATGCATCCGTGACTAAAACAGTAATTTTGTCGCAACATATATATGTTTTACTTCGTTTCAAAAGAAACGCAAGAGAAATACTTTGAATTGTTGCTGTCCTGCATCACTGTTGCTGACTGCCTCTCTGGTAGAAAACAAAACAAAAGATTTCCAAAGTTACCACTGCCAAAACCTGCCTTTGGATACAACCTTGGGCGACTTTTCTCTATCACACATCCCCTGGGCTTCATTTTAACGTTCATTTTCATTGAATTCTTCCTTACACGTAAGCACTTTAATAGTGTTCACTGCTAAAATTTTGAAATTACTGCCAAGTGCTGAGATTATCATAAAATAAACTTGGTAAAGTTCTTGATGTCCATTGCCTGGGGTGTGTAGGTTTTTTGCAAATAGTTTATTTTTGGACTTTTGTCTTACGGGATGTGACACCAGGTAATGTGACAGATAATACCATTTAAATAGCATCACATTCTTGAGGAGGGATCCAATGTTGTGGAGGGGCCTGCTGCCTTTGTCATCAGGGTCCAGTAGGTTTTCTGTGAAACATTTGTGCTGCTGTACCAAAGAGCATGGCAGCACATCTTAGAAGACCAAACACACAGCACTGTGAGAACCTCAAATGTCATTTGTTTTCTATTGAGAAATGATGCTGATTTATTTGTTATAAGGTTGAAATAAGAAATACCTTGGTAGTTTATGGTGGTTGAAATTATTGTTTCATTTTGAAGGTCAAGGTGTGGAAAGTGTCAAGATATTGTTGGAAGAGCAGACTGTACTTGTTACCTCAACGTTACCAGCAGATCAGCTGCTTGAAACCATCAAAAAGACTGGAAAGGAAACAACTTATGTTGGAGTAAAACAGTAATGGGTCATTAAATCCTTTATTTGTCCAAGTAATGTACACAGATTATTATAAAATTGTTAAACAGTTAAAATCATTTAAAATTATAACAGTTGCTCCAACATGTTTCGGTTTACATAAACCATCGACAGGGAGCTCTCAGCCTGTGCCTCGCTGAAGTTACAGTGTCGACTTTGGTTACGTATTGTTATTTGAAGTTATCGGTATTTAAATTTATTTAAATGACATTAACTGTTTAACAGTTTTATAATAATTTGTGTGCATTAGTTGGAACAAATAAAGGACTTAATACCATCAACATGCACCGTGCAACTACGAAGATTAAAAAAAAGTAATGGGTCACTTTATCGCAGCATTTCTGCTTCTATAATGTAATATTTTGTTGATAAATATTTGGGTCAATCTTCAGCTTGTACCATGAAATGGAATTACTCAAGTACTTTGTACTCTACCTTATGAATAACATATGACTGGCAGCTTTAATTTCAAGATCAGTAGTTTTGCATTGTGATATAATACACTGATAAACATATGCATGTATGTACAAAGGTATAAGTAAGTAATTATTTTAAGTGTGTCATTTAATTTGTAGTTGTTTGGAAAAGTATTTTATCTCAGTATATATTAATATATATATATGAAGTGTATGTATATCAGAAAGAAATTGTGTGTGTAATTTGAATTGTGGGAAATATGAAAACATTGCCATTGCCCATGCCTTTTCTGGTAAAAGACTTCAGAGACTAAAATATGAGGTGTGAAAGATGTTCTGAATGATTCCACAATACTGCTGTTGTATAAACTAGATAATGACTACTGCTTTCTGCTTCAGTATCATATTTCCATTATAATGACCCAAAGGAAGGAAGCAGTAGCTTATAAGAAATACTACTGTATTTGAAAGAATTGGCAGTTAATGTGGACCACCTTGCTCCTGCGTCATAAAGGCTTCAGTAAATAGTCTTTGCAGATATGGACTTACTGGCTGGCCAGGTGGGATCTACTCCCAGCAGTGGTTGGTAATATTCTCTTGCCGATTTCCAACCCAGCTCTGGGCCAAGCATCTTATCAGGTGGTAATGGTCATTACCTTTTCCAGGGGTACAGTGGCTGGAACATCAGTTCCAAGGTTAACCTATTTGTCCCCCATATGCCATTATGATGTGGTACTTAAAAAACTCATAGATCATTAAAGAAGAATACAAATTGTGGGAATGGTCAGGTGTCTCATTTTTTGTTGTTGTAAAAACAAATCATTAGAAAATTATCATTCACTTGTGGATGTTATTGTTTAAATGCAATGAAATCTTTGTGTGTTAAAAGTCGCATGACCAAAAACAAATCAATGAATTCAGAATTATTGACCTTCTGACATAATTTATGGTGAATTTATTTAAACATTTCAGAGTTTTTGATTGTAAATTTACATGTTCCATTTATAACATGTCACATTGGAGAATGTCAATTAGAGCTTTCAAGTTTATGTGACCAGAATACTTAACAGAGATAACTGTTGCTGTGGAAAAGTGTATTGGCGGTGTTCTTATTTTAATATTGTATACAGCTTTTTGAAATGTAAAATGCAGTTTACACTGCAACAATTGTGTTATGTAGTTGTGCTTTATTTTGAGACCAAAGTTGTGTTTTATATGCCTTTCATTCTTTTCATTTGAGTGTGGTTTCATTTTGCTGTCAAAGTAATAATTTTGTAAGGCAATATGGAATATTTTGGAGTGTGTAATTTGGGTGTTATGTATGTAGTTCAGTTTAAGAAATTTATAACTGAATAACATACTGATTTTTTAAATGGTTGGTTTGTTATATTGTGATTTCATGTTCAGGTTTTAACTGTGGAATTAAATGTGATTTCATTGTGGGTCGTTGTCTAGTCTGTTCTGGTTTTCGGTGTTACAGAGTCTGTGAAGATGTGAATAAATATCCAACAGATGCAACAGTATGCAGATATTTATTCACTGCAAAACTACTCTACATGTTTCGGGTGTCACAGCACCCATCATCAGGAGTATTAAAAACTGTAACCACAGCCTCCGGATACAGTTTTTAATACTCCTGATGATGGGTGCTGTGACACCCGAAACATGTAGAGTAGTTTTGCAGTGAATAAATATCTGCATACTGTTTCATCTGTTGGATTTTTATTCACATTGAATTACGATGCATGGAACCACGAGCTTAAAAAAAAAAGTATGTGAAGAGTTTGATGGAAAACTTGATGAATCCCAAATATCTGACCATCCCTTTGTAAACTTGTTTTCCTAATTACCACTGAAATTAATTGATTTTGCTGTCAGTTGTAAGCATGAGCTGCCTAAACTGATGCTTATTTGGCACACATATTAACTTCTGGAATGCTTCTGGAATTACTTCTCATTTCATCTGATTATTCTTTGTCAACTGCTTGGATTTCATAATGTTTGTATAACAGAAAGATTGTGAAGAATGAATTATAAAAGAAATAGAAAGAAGAGGAAATGATGCACTTAAATTATTTGAGAGCCATATAATTTTTATGTATGAATTCAGTTTGTGTTACAATTTCATGACACTTGGGCTCTCACGTAGAACTGGGACATAATTTTCTAGGCCTTAAATTTGTCTGTTTAGGAACCTGTTCCCCTTCTCCAGCATGCCCCTGCTTCTATACAATGACTTTTTAAACTGGTCTCTAAATGTAGGTTTTGAACGACTTATGATGTCATGCATACTGTGAAATGCATGGTTTAGTGGATGACCTGTGATATCACATACTTACGTACTCCATGGTGCAGATTCCTTCTTGAGAAGCTAACTGGTTTGCAGCTAGTCAAGAAATTCCCCACATTTCACGGAACCCGAAGGTTCATTAACGCACTCACAAGCGTTCGCCACCTGTCTCTGTCCTGGGCCAGCCCAATCCAGTCCATATACCCACATCCCACCTCCTGGAGATCCATTCTAATATTATCCACCCATATATGCCTAGGTCTCCCCAGTGGTCTCCTTCCCTCTGGTTTCCCCACCAAGACCCTATACACCCCCTCTCCTCACCCATACACGCCACATGCCCAGCCCATCTCATTCTTCTCGATTTTATCACCCGCACAATATTGGTTGAGGAGTACAAATCATTTAGCTCCTCGTTATGCAATCTCCTCCAATCCCCTGTTACCTTGTCCCTCCTTAGGTCCAAATATTCTCCTCAACACCATGTTCTCAAACACCCTCAGCTTCCTTTCTTCCCGCAGTGTCAACGACCAAGTTCCACACCCATACAAAACAACAGGCAAAATTATAGTTCTATATATCTTGATCTTTAAATTTTTGGATATCACATACACTAAAGAAATTAAGCATTTTTATTAAATGCCAAAATTTATTTATCTTACTCTTCTTTAACCTTTTGGCACCAGAATTATTTTTTAAATTTTAGCACATCCTGTATATAAAACGTGAATAATACAGGAACCAAATATGTTAGAATTCTGAAACAAACTGCATTTTGAAGAGAAAAAAACGGAGAGTATATACCGTGTTTAAAATATGCAGTATCTATATTTGTTGAATAAATATATAAAATGCAACGTTTAGAGGTTGGCGGTGCTGTACGACCACTATAGGGATCGTTAGGCATCAGAGGGTTAATTATTATACTGTAACGTATATAGAATGTTTGCTACTATTGGAAGCATAAACAGAGGGGAATGTTTTGATAGTTTATATGAATATATTGGTAGTGTTGCTCAGAATTTTCATGTTGTCTCAGTGTGAACAGTGAGATTGTATAGCAGCATACATATGACAGGTTAGTTTACTTTTCTTTCCAAGAGGGAACAGGTTATGCCCACTATGCAATTTAAGAAGCAACATTAAATAACAGAAGATTCAGTTGATCAATTGTTATGCTGGGTCTCTCAGTTGAGGTTTCCTGAACCACGTTTTTTGTTTTTTAACACCAAATGAGTGTTACATATCCCACACATATTAATGCCCCTCCTCCAACCTGAACTGGTCTAATTATCCTGAACTTATTAGGTAAAAGTCCAAATTAATGCACTTCACATGCAATTGTGTCCATCTTTCTGTTACTTCTTGCAGTGTAAATGTTCTGCCCAACACATGGAGATGTGTGTATTAATTGTTTTTCCCCTCAGCCTGACAACGCAACTTTTAAGACAGTAGGTGTAATTAGTTCTGTTATTAGTCGTGTAAAATTTCATACATTGCATATTTTGTGAATTGGGACTTTATTGTGATGTAATGTAGTTATAAACAATGGTGTGCGATAGTTACATTGTAAAAGCTAGGTTTCTATGTTTCCAAGAGAAGGAATGTACAGAAGGAACCTCTTCCTTGTTTATATTTCATCTTTTCAACAATAGGCTACCTTCCTTATTTTTTGTACAGCCACAGTGCTTTCTAAGCAGGACATTCACCCATGTTTATAAAGCGTAACAAAGTGCATTGTCAAGCCAGGGAAAGGAAAAGTTAATCTCCTAACTTTTTTTTTTTCTGAAAGTATTTCAATTGTGTTTATTTGGTCTGTTTCTCTCCAGTGACATCATATGAATTATAATGATGCATTGTGTTAGAGAATTGAGCTTCATTGTACTAAGTGTAATGTTGATATGTTGTTAACTGCATGTAGTGTTAGGCACCCATAATGATACAGTGTTTTGGCAGATGACTACATTTAGTAACAAATAATAATAATTTCAAGAATTTTGATAGGTCACTGAGACATTGAACTGTGGCCTACACAGTGAGAAATCAATTTTTGGCATAGGCCCTGGAGAAGTATTCTCTTTTCCACATCACCATAAATGAGTCTGGAGAACAACTTGTCTTCATACCGTGAGTAATGACAGTAAGAACATGTTTCATCATGTAAACACATCTTGTGCCAAAATTAATCTTCACACTACCACATGCCTTCATTTTGTAGTGCATTACCATAGGTATGCTGGTGAGTCTGGGGATCAAATCTGTTGGGGTGATATTTTTCATTGCCTGTCCAGACCAACCCTGAGGCCCAACCAGGTTCCTGTACAATGTGTACTGCATTTTTCCTGGAGCTAAAGTGGCTGTGCATGGTGCTGACCATCCACTGCCTCCTAGCACCAAGGTTGCAAATATGTCCAAGCTATACCTGCACCTATTCTCTGTGCCTATATAGGCTTCTCATGGGGTTATCTTTACCTTTTTAGCATTGGTATAAATTTGCCTTTGTGGCCATTATCTGTCACAAAGTAATAGTATATATGGGAGGGGGGCCAATTTCATGTGGGTGTACACCAAGTGCTGTAGTGCACGCTGGAATTCTTGGCATATGGGTCAGATATAGCCTCTGGTTTATTTTAGCTCATTAAATCCCCAAAAAGGTTAATTTTGCAAAACAAAACAAAAAAAATTGCAGTGCATAAGAGCAAACCTTGTAAGAGTCCCATATCTCGTATTGAAATATGTTTTGGTAAAATGAACATAAAAAAATGCAGGTCAGTTATTTTTTGATGTCTTTGTAAAAATTGATTTGTAATAAATTAGAGCAAGGATAATGAGATGTGCAGAACTGCATAGAATGCATGTGGACAATATTTCCTTCATGTCTGTCATTTAAAAATTGTTAGTCCATGTCAGTGATTTAAATGGGTCTGTTCTAGTAAGGCTGTTAATACTCTTTTTTTTTTTTATGTCTCTGTTACTGTGGTTAAGAAATGGCATATTCAGCTTTCTCCATCAGAGTAAGAGTTTGTGAACCCTTCCCCTGACCTTGAAAATGAATAGGGGAAAGCAGAACAAGAGAGAGAGAGAGAGAAAAAGAAAGAAAGTTTTCTAGGTCAAGATGTGCCAGTGTTGGTGGCAGAGTACAGTGCTCTAGTCAGAAAGAAGAACAGCACAGAGCACAGTATTAGGATGGTGGAACAACATACTAAGCTGTCTCTTAGCTCAGATATTATTTCACTGACTAGCAATACAGAAGTGTCCAACACAAACAGTGATGGATTGATGGATACAGATGGCAGCAAATTGGACTATGAATATGAGGTAATATACTTGTATTATTTGTTATAGTGTGTAAAGAGGGAGGGAGCAAGAAACAGCATTGTTTTTTAAAATTGTTGTGATGTGAATATAATAGCAGGTTGTTGGTGAAACCTTCCAATCTAAATGCTAAGCTAAAACCCATTTGGTATGAGCTGCATGGTGTCAACCAAAACGGTTGAGATTGGTGGTGACATTCTCCTAGTGTTTTATGTAGCAGTGCTGTTACTTTGAGCTTATATGATGTTGACGGTAAATGGACGAACAGGCTTGGAGCATTGATGTAATCTTAGTAGCAGACAAAAACCAAAATAATTGGAGCACACCTGTGTACGTGCCATTTTATCCACAACAAATATCACATGGACTGCCTTGGGATCGAACCCAGACCTCCGTAGTGAGCAGCTGACAGTTGAACCTGCATGTTAATTCATATTTTCACGTAAGTCTGCCATTGGACAGTGTGCTGAATCCAGTTCGTTTTTTCATTTCTTGTTAGACCAGTTTTAATGTCCTATCTGCAATAGATGTGCCTAATGATCACTTCCCTGGAGATTATATATCCAAAATTTTGAATTTCATAATCTTTATTTCAAACACTTTTGATATTCAGTGAGAGAAAATGTAATTTGTACTTGTTTTTTTATTTATTTCTACTGCAGTTATTTTTGCAACACAGATTTGGGCAGCAAGGTTAGCGTAATTTAAAAAATGTACCTCATACATACCTTAAATTTTACAGCCAAATTGCATCTGGTGGGCCTAATTCTGCGTGTACTATTTCACTGCTGTAGTGAATTCATCAGCATGGTCTAATCCTATGTAATATATACAGGGTGTCCCAGGAGGAATGTGCCAGACTTCGGGAGAATGTTCCTTAGGTCAAATTATACCGATATAACCCAAAACACCTATATCCAAAGTTGAACAGTTACGGAGATAATGGCCAGAGAAGTTTGAAAATTTGACAGCTATTACTCACTTATTGATTACCAAATACATATTGAAACTGGCAGGAATATGTGGTTTCTGTAATGTTAATAACTGTAAATAACATCAAAGTAACTTGTGAGTGACATAAAGCCATTAAATAGAACTACAAAAACACGAGTCATAGTTGTCCACTGACTTCGAACCACTATACACTCCGAACACCTGTTCTGAAGCCAAGGTCGTCGCTGTGAGCTGCAGGCTACTGCAGGATTGTCGCGGTGAAGGGCAAGCGGATCACGTCACGGACAGAGTACACTACGCAGACACCAAAGAAGTCCACACTTTTCTCTGGCCAATATCTCCGTAACCATTGAACTTTGGATATAGGTGTTTTGGGTTATATCGGTATAGTTTGACCTAAGGAACACTCTCCCGAA
>Ga0123355_10014031_pt1 | contig 12497 bp, 2 predicted proteins | sample TergutEmb28metaG_3_FD_89872 | JGI IMG/M metagenome (GOLD analysis project Ga0123355, IMG submission 89872) | Embiratermes neotenicus P1 segment gut microbial communities from Petit-Saut dam, French Guiana - Emb289 P1 | ecosystem: Host-associated > Arthropoda: Insects > Digestive system > Gut ...
CATTCGGTTCTCCGTCAGTAACAAACATTATGTGTCTTTTTTCAACATTCTCAGCAGCCAATAATTGTTGACCGGCAATCTCTATGGCCTCTCTGTACATTGTACCGCCAACAGCTCTGATATTATTTATTGCGTTTATTACACGGGCTCTTCTAGGCCACGGAGTAAGCTGCATATCAAGCGTCGCACTGTCTGAAAAAGTAACAAGTCCGACATGATCTCTGTCGCTTAATGCATTTACAGCTGAAACTGCCCCTCTTCTTGCTAAATCCATTCTTGATTCACCGGTAGCAGAAGCAAACTCATTCATGCTGCCAGATCGATCTATTACAATCATCAATGCAAGCGGCGGGTAAAAATCAACCGCTTCAACCGGCAACATGCTTTGAAGCAAAGTACCTCTCATATCATCTCTGTCATAAGCATTTGGCACCAGATAACCATCTTCATCAACTCTATTTCCGCCAATAGTTAAAAGCCCTCCTCCCAAATCATGTACAAAAACATACAACAAAATATCAAACCCCGGCGGCATATCAGCATTTGCAATATTCATAAGAATTATCTTATCATATTCAGCTAATTCACTTAATTCCATAGGAGCCATGCTAATATCCAATGTACTTACATTGTATTCTTCTGCTAACAATGCCTTTAGTCTTGAGGATTCATCATTTCTGTCAAGAATTAGGATTCTATCAAAAATCTCTAAATAAAAATAAGCAAAGTAAACATTGTTTTGTAAAATGTCTCCATAAATAGAGCTTGTTATCTGTGTGGAAATTTCATGAATGCCTTGATACAAAAATATGTGTTCAAATTCAAAAACTTGTATTCCCGGCACGAGAGTCACTGTACGAGTTGAACTCTCTATCCCGTTGTTATACAATGTAATAGATGCCGACCCTCTTGTTGAACTCTGTACAGTTATGTTTATGTTTATAACATCTCCCACCTCGACATAGTGGTCAGGCAATTCAATTCCGTTTATTTGAACATCATCACCCTCAAGCTCAAAAGGAAAAAATACTGTATCTATCCTTATGCCTTCGGACACAAGCGCCGCAATGGCAGATAAAGCAGAATCATCTGTTTCAATACCGTCCGATATAAGAACAATTCTCGCAGATCTAGGATCAGAAAACAAACTATCCTGAGGGCGATTTACATCATGACAAAATCTAAGAGCCGCAGCTATATTTGTAGCACCGTCATACGGACGAACAGCATTACGAAAATTATGATAAACTGCGTCCAAATCATGACTTAAAGGAGCAGCATAAACTTGATTGCGGCCAAAAGTAACAATACCTACTCTAAATATATCGCCTTGATTGGAGCCTTCGTCTAAAACTGCTCTGATAAATTCATTTTTTCGTTCTTCCGATGACCTGCCGCTATAAGACATATCCACTAGCAATATAACTTCATTGTTATAATTCGGCATCTCATAAGCAAAAACAACACCGGAAAGTACGCTTGCCGCCAAAATTACAACAATTAGCTGCAATACAACAGAAATAACGCGGTTTCGCGTCGTTCTGTATTTTTTTGGCACACGAAAATGCAGCCATAATATAAAAGCAATTACCGGAATAAGAAACAATAAAAACCACGCGTTAGAAAAGATAACTCTAAAATTTGACATTTTATATTCTCCAAACTTTTTAAGACTTTTTATAGATTAGACTTTTATAAATGCACACTTATTAAGACGATTTAAGACAATAAAAACAGTCCCAACAAGTTGTCTGTTATATAGAACCGGCTTTTGTATGCAACAGCCGCTCTAAAAACAATAAACCGAGTAATGTTGCCGCTAACATAATTATCATATCTAAGTCAATAGGCGGCGGTCGCCCGACATTAAACTCTAACATAACTATTCTATTGAAATCACTTTCCGACTCGGGTATTCTTGCAAAAAATTCTTCAATTACTTCAACCCCCGACAGTATAAATTGCGTCAAAGTAAAAGTACCGGGTCTTGAAACCGATATTTCATACGGAAAGCTATTAAAGGTGCTTTGCAAGCCCGGACCGTTGATGCTAAGCTGTGGTCCTCTTGCATTTAATACAATTCTTTCACCAACATCATACAAATGCCTCAAAAGTGTGGGCGGAAAAAAATAATTGAACAGATTATATAATAAGATAGGAAACTCCGTAAGCATAATTGTCGAACGCCTTATATCAAAAGGCAGCACTGCTATTTTTTGCTCATCATTTCTGACCATAAACAAAGGATTGCCGTCATGAACCATTAAAGGAGTAAAATATGTGTCATAATCAACGAGAATGCTGTAACGGGTAACATGGACATTGCCAGGACTAACACCATTTAAAATATCGCTTGAATACTCTCCCTCTGATAAAGAAAATCCAAAAGTAAGACTGGCATCTCCCGTATACTCTACCCCAAATCCGCTGTGTCTAAATCCTGCATTTTGAGCCATACTTCCAGCACGGGGGTCAATAAGCAAAACAACGCCGTCCTCCGGCAGCACCCGCGGTCCGACCCCTTCAATTATATAAAAATCATAATCGCTAAATTCCGCTTCGTCATGCACCCGTTCTTCTAAGATGATATCCCAAAAAGGTGACAAAAGCTCAGCCATTGTTGCAAGTGCCGCCCTAATCATAGCAGAGTGCATAGTGCCGCCGCCGTCAATTCTGGTTGCGCTGTACAGCACCCTAATCTCCTGCCTTGCGCCACCGTATATAAAAAAAGTATTATCATATGAAAATGCATCGTTCGCATCAATGTGAACAAAAGCACTTTCAAAAGAATAAATTTCAAAATCAAAATAAAAATACAGAACGACCCGCTCCCCGTCTAAACAAAATGGTGTTTGATGGGCAAACATAGTTTCTCTTTGCGTATTAGCACCTCTTACTGTAATTGATACATTCAAACTGCTGTCTCTGTTGAAACTTGCGACCTCAACTATAAATACACACCAATTTTCTCCTACAAACTCGTTTGTGACCGGATGGACAAATCCGTCTAGTGTAACTCTTGCATTAAGAATTGCAGCATTCCATTCATTGTTTGAAACATTTATTATGGTGAGATTATTATTTATATCCTCATGCATTGTCGCAGTAACCAAAATCACTTCGGCAAGAATATTATCGGCAAGAATACTCTCCGCCATGTCTATTGCCCCGTCAATGTCAGCAGCTCCGTAAGACGACTCAAGTCCGTATAGCGCCTCGTCAAGCATATCTAAGCAATCTGCATAAAGAACAACAAGGCGGGCTGTTGACTCTGCTATTATTATTGTAATTACCGAACCATTGTCAATAGCCTGTCTGCCTAAAAACCTTGTCTCATAAACGGCGCTATCAAAGCGCATAACACCGCCGTCAACAGCTCGCATACTTGCCGACGCATCTATAATCACTATTTTTTCAGCCCGCTCTACTTCTCTGGCATTAGCTATAAAAGGCTGTGCCAAAATAAACGAACAAATGACAAAAATCAAAAGCTGACACAAAATAATCAGTAAATTTCGCAACTGACTTATTGGAATTCGTTTTTTTCTATACCTTAAACTAAGTTTCCAAACATATGTGCTAGAGACAAATTTTTGCTCATAATTTGGCTTGATTATGTATATGATTATAAGTGCAATCAAACTTAATAGACCTAAAAGGCCTAACACAGTTAGTAAATACATATAAAAATATGCTCCTCTTAATGTACAGTTCTGCCATAAACAAAAAACATCGGCTATCTTGCGATACCCTTGACTTGACAAAACCATCGTAAAATTCCATTAAAAAAACGGTGACTGAAAGCGAAGCATACTATACTAAAACAATACACAAAACAGAAAAAAAACAACTCTAAGCAAATTTGTGTACGATCCTTTCAGCCAGCGTTTCCTTAAATCTAATAAAAAGTTAAACCGGGTTCACCTGAAAAATATTTTATCTAAAAGGTCAGACGAAACAACATTTATGTCAACACCCTAAAAAAGCGTTGCAATACTCTACGCAAAGCACTATCAAGACTTTCGGCATTCTCAAGCCCTTTGTCTCTAAAATCCTCAAGCACATCACCATACCATATCTCTCCGTCTATAACCATGTTTCTCTCTCTAAATCTCATCGAGCCTTCATCATCGTCACCAGGACCCGGACGATTTGACGGAGGACCGCTGTCATCATCACCGTCACCATCTCTAACTTGCACAAAAATAGCATCAACATAAAAGTCTTCTCTAACATTCCTGTCAATTCTTGTAGCCGACCTTACTCCGTCAGACCACTCTAAAAAGGCATATCCATGCATAGGAATTGCTATGACCGCCAAAGTATTTTGCCCCGTAATTACAAACTGAACAGCATTTATTTCAATAACACCGCCATGACCGGCACGATAAATCACCAAATGATAGTCAAACTCATCGCTTGGAGGCAGAGGTCTTTCTGAACATGGAATTGACTGCCAAGGCAACATCTCTTGAAACGCCGAAGAAGCTCCTGTGAGCATTGCAGCCGAGCCTAGACTAACTATCAAAAGTAATATCAGCGGTATCTTAAAAATAGAAAGTCTTAATTTTTTATGGTTTGACAACGCAAGTTTTTCTTTAGCATCCTCACGCTGAATCATAGCAATGTATGAAGGATCATTTTCAAGTTCCATCATGGTTATCAAACGCTCATCAAGACCTAACCTATCTACACGAGCAGCAATTTGTCGCACCTTAGGTCTATACAATACAAAATAAAACGAGATAGTGCTGATAGCGGCAACGACAATTCCGACACTAACAGTAACCACAATTCCAACACCTACAGAAATAGGAATCCAATTATAGCTAAGATTCGCAATCAATACGACGGTCGCGGGAATAAGGCTTATAAATAGCCCGACAATAACACCCAAAATCAAGGCCTTAATAATTCCCTCAAGTGCCAATTTAGAATAATATTTTCTAAAAATTCGTTTATTGTTCATACAATAAGTCCTCCTTTTAATTATTAATGATTTAATACATCATATGTTATGCACATGATTTGTTGATGCATTTTGAAGAATTGTTTAGGCATTTTAACCTCCCAAACAGTTCTTCAGAACACAAAACCAGTTTTTAATTTCTGTCTAATTCAATCGTAACATTGCTTGGGATATCATCAACACTCCACCAAGACCAAACAGCCGGCCACTCAAATATACCCTCTAAGAAAATGACGATTTCAGATGTAATACCTGTAAAAGTACCCGAACTTATATTATTAAGCATCATACCTGAAGGAATTACAATTCTTGTAATATTTAGATTGCCTGTTAATCCCGTTATTTGTGTGACAGTAGCAGGAACTCTTAATTCACCGGTACGCAAAGTACCCACTCTTGTGAGTATGTTTTTGTCTCCGTTAGCTGCTAAAGAATAAAGTACATGGTTGTCTGCTACAAAGCCGGTATTTCCTTCGGCAACATTAAAGCTTGTAATATTTGGGGTGCCAAGGGGTGAGAATACAATACTCGTAACTGTTGCAGGAATGTTAAGCACTCCGGCAAACCCATAAGGAACATGAGTAATCTGAGTTGAAATCATGGCACCGCCTACACCTGCAACTAAATTCATCAGTACACCGTTGTTTGACACAAACGCAGTATTGCCCGCACCTACATTAATCGCCGGAATTCTTGCATAACTCCATGCGGCATGGAATATCTGAGTCACATCTGCAGGTATCGTAACAGCTGTCGTTTTTCCTCCGGGAACTCTTTTTAATCTGTGAGCCCCGGCGTCACCGTCAAGAGGTTGCAAACTTCTGTCAAACAATACACCGTCAATTGAGCGGAAGTGAGTATTTCCAGACTCTACCTCAATGCGGGTAATTCCTGTGACTCCTATCCACGCAGCCGTATCGTACATGGTTGTTATGCTTGCAGGTATAGTAATCGTACCGGTCATCCCGGCAGGAATCCTAACAAGACGATTTACACCATGATCTGTTCCTTCAACTACTATCGGTTGCTGAACCCAGTTTTCAAACCTACTATAAAGTATACCGTCTATAGCCCTAAAGTAATTATTGCCTGATGCCACTTCAATACGATTAACATTTCTGCCCCGCCCACGGTTAGGCGACGGTGTTGCTTGCCTAGGAACTCCGTCAAATGCGCCTGGTAATATCCTGCGCACATTAGCAGGTATAGTAAGTGTTCCGTGCTTAGAAAGCGGGATGAACACAAGAGACGGCACTCGCGCGTTTTGGTCAGCGTTGTTCATTTGAGCCGCAGTATGAAACCTAGTATAAAGCACTCCATTATCAATAAAGAAATTTTCAGAATTAGCAGCCGAAGTAAAGTCAATATCGACAGGTAAATTATTTATATTAAACGCACCTACACCGTGATTAAAGAATACATCTCCAAAAGTATTCGGATTTGGGAAACCATAAGAAGCCTGCCCATAACCAAGTCCGGTTGCTCCGGCTGTTCCTGCACCTATTGACCACATTGTAGAAGGGAGATGTATACGATTAAAGCTTTCACTGCTTCTGGGCATAAGAGCAAGCGCCTCATTTGACGCAAATCTGGTACCTTCAGGGATTCTAAGGACAGTAGACCGAGAACCGTCGGGATTATTGGGCGCTCTCCAAGCATTAGGTACAAAGGCTAAGTATGTCATGTCTCGGCTGAATAGCATTCCGTCTAAAGAAGCAAACCAAGTATTTGCAGGATGTACAGTTATTTCCCTAAGATTGTGTGTTGCTTGAAATACTTGATTGGTTACTACTCTTCTTTGAGTACCTACCGGAAGTCCGCCTATCCATGCACCCCCGATAGTCCAACTGCCTCCGATAAATGTGACATGTCTCGGAATAAACAATGTTTCTAGAGAATTTGCATTTGAGAAAGCAAAAGAGCCGATTCTACTAAGCAAGCTATCATTAGGAATATAAATTTCCCTAAGGCTTGCGGCACCAGAAAACGCATGGCTTGTGAAAGTATGAACCGATGAAGGTATAACAGCTCTTTCTACATTTGCCGCATTTTGGAAACCGCCAAAGTGGTGTGTTTGATTGTTGGCATCACGCATATAACTGCCAATAAACCCTACGCCGGCCGGAACAACAACCTCACCCCTAATCACAGGAGGAACAAACAAAAGATGCGACTTGACAGCTTGCGTCAATCTATAAAGCACGCCGTTTAGAGATGCATAATTAGGGTTTCCTTCGGCGACATGAACCGCTCTAAGATTTGGAAGTCCATGGAAAGCATCAGGCCAAATTTCTGTTACGGTAGACGGAATAATTATGTCTGTAATTCCGGTCATGTGTGAGAATGTACCTCTGCCGATTGTCTCAAGACCTCTTGGAACTTGGAAAACACCGGCACGACCTGCAGGCAGGAAGTGAATTTGATCAAAATCACCGCTGAATAGCACACCGTCTAAAGTAACAAAATGTTGTGCACCATATCCAAGGTTCAAAGTTTCCAGCGCTGAATTTCTAAATGCGTGCGAACCTATCGCCTCTAAGCTGGCAGGTAAAGTCATTTCTAAAAGCGCATCAGTATTCTCAAAAGCACGCGATCCAATAAATCTCAGTCTAGACCCTTCCTCAAAAGTTATTGAATTTAAATTACGACAGCTCTCAAATATGCCCGACTGTCCGTGTTCTATAACAACCTGATCTGGAGTTATGTTTACTCCGCTCATGCCTGTTACACTAATTGCAGTTATACTTTTAGGGATAACAATGCTTTCAATTTGCATACCAAAGAAAGCTTGCCATCCAATACTGACATTATAATTATGCTGAGAAGTTCCTACAAAAGTTACATGCCGTACATTTGGACTTTGGAATTGAAAATTTGAAAACGCTTGTTGCTCAATGGCTAATATAGTTCTATTGTTTCCTATACCATCCTCAAAAAATCCATCACGAAGCTGATAAACCGGAATCTCAATTGAATACAATGCATTGTTTCCTGAGAATGCATCCTGACGAATATTTTCAAGCAAACTATTCGATTGGAAAGTAAGAGTTGCATTTGCATCTGCAGCACCTTCTCCGGTACGAAGAATGAATGCACTTCTAAAGGCTAGCTGTCCTATAGTTCTTACGCTTCTTGGTATTTCTACAGTTCTTAGGAATCTTGTGTTTTGGAACGCAGAATGACCAATATAATAAAGATTGCTATTGTCTTCAAAAGTCAAGGTTTCTAAATTATTTATACCTGAAAAGGCGCCCTGTCCTATAGTTCTGACACTTCTAGGAATATGAAGGCTTATCATCCCCGGATTATTTTGACCTGCAAAAGCATTGTTGCGTATTGTTTCAAGATTGCTGTCTGATTCAAAGGTAATATCAGTTATTAGATTGTTAGCAACAACACCTTGACCTTGGAAAGCGCTTATTCCAATGTATTCAACACTTCTGGGAATAACCAACGCGCCGGTAATTCTTGTGTTATAGAATGCCCTTTCACCAATGTATACAAGGGTGCTGTTCGGAGCGAATGTAAGTGAAGTCAAATTGGTTCTGCCTCTGAATGCACCGGCACGAATATGCGTAACAGTGTTCGGCACTTCAAACGAAGCAATTCCGTCAGGAGCAAATATTAGTTCTGTCATGCTTGTATCAAAAATAACACCGTTGTCAGAAACAAAGTTTGGATTGCCTGCTTGGACTGTGATGTTTGCTAAATTGTTGGCGCCTAGGAATATATTATCTCCCAAAGTTTCTAATCCAACCGGTATTTCAAACGAAGTAAGAGCTATATTATCCTGAAATGCATTTCTTCCGATTACCGAAAGATTGCTTGTTCCTCTAAAACTTACTGAAACTAAAGCATTATTATTGATAAAAGCAAATTCGCCTATGCTTAACAAACTTGCAGGAAGTGATAATGTTGTCATTGAAGCATTCAACATTCTTCCGAAAGCACGATATCCAATAGTCAACAAGCCGTCAGGTAAATGCATACCGGTAGGAGCTGTCCCGGTTCTGTCAAAATCTATACCGATATAAGTAATGGTAGTATTACCCATAGCAGTTGCAAAAGCCTCGTTGCCTATGTGTAACAAAGTTGAAGGCAGAATTATTGCAGTAATAGGGTTATTGCCCGGTGGGTTGAAATCATTAACTGTGCGCGGAACAAAGCGTCTTGCAGCTCTAGGCGCGATATGCGTAACTCCCTCCGGAATTTCAACAATACCGGTCAATCCTTCCGGAATGAAGTAAAGCGTCGTCATGTCTTTGCTAAAAAGCATATTGTTAAAAGTTGTAAAATACGGCGCCGAAGCAGAAATAGTCAAGGTTTGCAAATTATGTAATCCATAGAATGCACCAGAGTCAAAATACTCTAAGTATGTAGGCAGAGTAATATTTTGTATAGATAAAGTGTCTAAAAATACGCCTTGCCTCATCACATTGCTAGTGTCACCGATGCGTATCAAATTTTCCGGCAATACAATATCAGTAACATTAGGCATCCACATTTGAGCAAAAGCTGTGTTTCCAATGGATTCTAGCATACTGTTTGCTCCAAAATTGATAGCCTCAATATGTTGGTTGCCAGCAAACGCAGATGTCCCGATTCTTTCAACACTTGCCGGAATATTTATTGTCAACCTATTTGTTGCACTGCGCGCAGCTCCGCCGTTCGAAAACGCAAAATTGCCGATTTCTTTAAGCCCATCCTCAAAAACCAAGTTGGTAAGGCGGGGCCACATTGCAAACGCCTCATTATTATTAAAAGCGGGATCATTGACCCAAGTCTCAATCGTATTAGGAATTCTAAGTTGTGTTACATTTTGGAATCCTCTAAATGCACCGGGACCAATTTGGACAATGTTGCTTCCTTCTTCAAAAATTAGGTTATAAACAGGCGCATTTACAGTGATACCTCTAAATACATTCTCACCAATGACCATAGGCGCGGCAGTTTGACCTTGAGGTGGTGCAGCAAAAGTAATTGTATGTAATGCCAAAGCCCCTCTAAACGCGTCATTGCCAACAGCCTCTACACTGGCAGGAATAGTGAGATACCTTAGGTTGGGAGTAGCACGGAAGGCGTCCGCCATAATAAATTCTAAGCCAAACGGCAAATGAGTTATTACAACTGATGAATTTGTGAATGCGCCCGCTTGAATTTCTCTAAGATTAGAACCTGATGCAAAGGTGACCTCATATAAATCTAAAGTGTCTAAAAACGCACCGGGACCGATAATCTCTACAACAGCCGGCAATTGAAAAGTTGTGGCATCAAAGCTTATCGGATAGCGAATAAGAACAGTTTGATCTTTGTTATAAAGAATGCCGTTATGTGAAGAAAAATGTTCATTGTTAGGGCATACAACAAAACTTCTAAGCATATGATTGGCACCAAAAGTAGTGTCTATATGTCGTATTGTATGAGGTATTCTTATTTCAGTAACCGTCGCTGCACCCGCAAAGGTTGCAATTGTAGTAACAGGCAAGCCGTTGCGGTATGCAGGTATATCTACTACGCCTGTTTGCGTTAAAGGGTCAAAAATAAGACTGATGTCCATGCCTGCCCTTATCGCCCATTCTGTGCCGCCTGCAATTAAGTCATATCTGAAAATTTGCGACCAATACGCATATACATTCATTGTCTCAGATGTCAAAGGTGTTGTCCATGGACGAATACTGTGACCTAAATTATTTGTATATTGGTTAGCTATGCCATAAGCTATCTCAAACCAACCTCTAAAGTCAAATTCAGTGTCAATTTGAGGAACTATAAATTCAAAATGCCTGCCGAATTGTACTCTTGTGCTTGCCTCAGCGCCAAAGCCTCCGTCAAAGTTAAACACTACATCAAACCACTTACCCGTCCAAACGCCGAAAAGCATTATATCTGTGTTTCCGTTGAAGAATACATGATTAGACCTTCTGCCGCCAAGAGGAGAAGTATACCAATCCACAAATTCAAAATTCATTGAAGTCGGCGTTTTTGGATAAGCTATCGGATCACCGATTGCCAAATATTGTGTAGTGATCGGCGAACCGTCTTGCGCATTGAAACTTATTTGAAAAGCAAATACATCAATACGGACAAAATCTGAAGGAGTTTCACCGACAAACGATCTTACTTCTATCCTGTTTGTTTCAGTTCTGGTCAGTGTTATCGGCGCAGAATTTGTACCTGCCGCAACACTAAAGACATATTGGTCAGGCAATAATCTATTGACTGTAACCTCATACCTCGTAGCTCCGACAACATGATTCCATGTAAGAACACCGGCAGTATATGAAAGTGCAGTTGCAGACAAGGATGCTCCGACAGGAACAGGATTACTCCATTGCGAATGTCTTTCAACGCTTTGCCCAAGCGCTATTACTCTGACTTGATGATTGCTTGAGGTCAAAGCCGGCAAAGTGAAGTTTGTACCTGTCACAGGAATAGGCGTATTGTTGTCTATCCTTACTTCATAAGACACGGCATCGCTTACTGCGTTCCATGAAAGAATATTACCCGTGACACTGATGCCGCCCGGCGCCCTAAGGCTTAATTTTTCAAAAGGTATAATCGTTGCACCGGGAGAATTCCATCCGTCTGAAAAAGGAATGACGCTTATGTTTAAATTTCCGGCATCATAGTTTTTAAGTGAATAATATATATTGCCGCCAACATCAATTCTGTCACCGCCGTTAATGCTGACAAAATAATTGGTTGCATTAGGTACAGGATTCCATCTCACTGTATCCGTGCTTGCATCCACATGAAGTCCTGCTATTTGTTCTAAAAGTTTATTATGTACAAATTGTCTTGAGACTGACTGAGCAAACCCGTTAGCTTGAGCAGTAACAATAAAGGTAATACCACCCTCTTGCATTATGCAACTCGCAAAATTGAATGTAGTAGAATTTCCGTTATCAAAAGCCATATGATGCTCGTGCGTGTGGTCACCGCACTCAATGCTAAGTATATATCTTGTTGCATTTTCAACAGGATTAAATACAAAAGTAGAACTGGCATCAATAATATTGAATATAGAGACTCTGGCAAGCGCTCTATGTATAAAATGTCTTTCAGTAACAGCAGAATTGTTTGCAGAGTTTGCATGATTAGCAGTCACCCGGATAGTATAGCTGCCGGCATCAGCAAACGGGATAGTAAATATAGTGCTTCCGTGATTTGCTTCTATCAAAGAAAATCCGTTGGGTCCGATAATCTCAACCCTATAAGAACTTGCACCCTCTATTGCATCCCATCTTGCAGAAGTAGAATCAACGCGTACAATAGGCGCCCTTAGCCTTGTGCCAAGGTTTGCCGTGCTTTCCCAAAGCGCAAAAAGTGTTGTGTCTTGCGAAAAAACTGTATTGGTTTCCAACTGATAAGACAATTTATCCAATTCATTTGCAGTACTTATCCACCAGCCTCTAAATGCCTGATTTGCCCTTGTCGGAGGCGGAGGAGTTATAACTCTGCCGCCAATTGTTTGTGTATATGCAGGAACTGCAGAGCCTCCGTTGCTGTCAAAACTAATCCTAAATTC
>Ga0123355_10014032_pt1 | contig 12497 bp, 6 predicted proteins | sample TergutEmb28metaG_3_FD_89872 | JGI IMG/M metagenome (GOLD analysis project Ga0123355, IMG submission 89872) | Embiratermes neotenicus P1 segment gut microbial communities from Petit-Saut dam, French Guiana - Emb289 P1 | ecosystem: Host-associated > Arthropoda: Insects > Digestive system > Gut ...
GCACTTGTGAATACGGTGATGAACTTTCGGGTTCCATAAAGTGCGGGGAATTTCTTGACTAGCTGCAGAACCAGTTAACTTCTCAAGAAGGACTCTGCTCCATGGAGTAAGTAAGTAAGTAATGCACTTACATAAAACTTCACACTAAAACACTCAAAATCACTCCAGCATGTTTCGATCTTAGGATCATCCTCAGGGAGCCACGTTGTTCCTTGTTAAAGTCATTTTAAAAACTCATTAAGTAATGAGTGTTTTTAAACACTTAAAATCTCTCCAACATGTTGCGATCTTAGGATCATCCTCAGGGAGCCACGTTGTTCCTTGCTAAAATTATTTTTAAAACACTCATTAAATAATAAGTCTTTTTAAAATGACTTTAGCAAGGAACAACGTGGCTCCCTGAGGATGATCCTAAGATCGAAAAATGTTGGAGCGATTTTAAGTGTGTTAGTGTGAAATTTTATTTAAGTACAACAGTTGGTGTGATAATTAAAGTGACTCTACAAAATGCACGGTGCAACAATAAAGACAGTCCATAACGTCATTAACGTTAGGCAGTCAGCATGGCGGAAGCATTTCCTTGAATATATGTAAGAAGCATAAATTATATAGCAACATTTATGACCAGATATTTAGGAAAAAACAAGGGACAGGAGATTAGAGCAAGTTCATAAACACTTTTGCATTCTGTAAGGTAGTGGAACCAATAAATTATATTCTCAAAATATATCTAAAACTATGCCTCGGTAAATGTTATCCTGTTAAAACAAAAACTGCCCTCCTAGGAATTTGCCAATGTAATAAAAGAGAGAGAAAGAGAGAGAGAGAGAGAGAGAGTGTGTGTGTGTGTGTGTGTGTGTGTGTGTGAGCACAACCAGTAAACCTTAAGCAGCTATACATGCTTTTCCTGATTGTAGCGCTGTAACTTTTTAAACGTTGAAGCCAAACGTAAAAGACAGGCCTGTTTTGATGGCGCCGTAAAGTTTGGCTGCGCGCTTCTACCAGGCAGGTGAGAGAAGACAGCTTTTCGTGTAAGCTAGCGTCCAAATCCTACCAATAAATCCTTTCTCAGCAGTCAAAGAAAAGGACCTTAATGTATTACATTTCATTTACTCCAACAATATGTCGATGGATGAAATGTTTTCCTTCGCAAGTCTGTTGACTCGTGATCATAAACGGTTACTTAGACAGTCTGAAATGTATTAAAATAACACTGAAATTTTTATTGCTTTATAAAATTGACTTAAAGAACATAATAATAATAATAATAATAATATGATAGTTAAACAGAGCGAGAACACTGAAGATAATCTAAAATCTGAGGGTATCTTTAAATAGCTATATGTCGATAGTGGTACTTTTATTTCGCACTGAAACGGAATTCATAGCAAGTTTCGTTTCCTGACACAATCAATAGGTAACCAGACGGGAACCACAATACAAATTTAAAGTTATTTGTCAACTCTATGGAAGAACTATTTTGGTGCATTGTGTCAATGTTCAACATCAATAAGCCTGTCTCTCCCACAGGATCAATAAAATACACTAAAAGAGATCTATTTTATTACGCGTTAAACTACAAGATTTCTTGATATACTAAATGTTGTGAAATCCATGCATATTTCAGTTTCTATTCAACGTAATTCAAAATATTTTTTCTTCAATAAACACTTTTGAATTAACAATAAAGTTGCGCGCACAAATGCTCGTAAATTATTCCTTTTTCTCTTATCCGGTTTTGCCTGAAGTTAATTGTTAATCATTTATTTGCAGGTCACCCGATGTCACATTTAATAACAATCATTATTATTCTGTACCTCACACAGACAGTAGTGAACACAATAGTCGCATCACAGCAAATTTTCTTTGCCATTTCTTTTGCCTTACGCCTTGTTGTTTGTCATTTCAACTGCGAACTCCAACTACTTATATTAAGAAGGTTAACTCAACGTTTTGCCGATCCCGGTGCCCGCGCGGTGTTAAGCGTGATTCTGCGACTGGTCCCTTGCTGCGATTGCGGGTTCTAATCCCGCCGTGGGCATTGTTGTCTGTGAGTGCTGTGTGTTGCATGCTGATCAATCGGTCAGTGGAGTCCTAGTGAGTGTTGTGTGTGTGTGTGTGTAAATGAGCATGATTGTGAAGCTTTGATAATGATTAGGCCCTGACCCAAAGGGGATGTTGTGCCACGGGAAAAAAAAGTCAGCATTGTGCTGTTCATTTTCGTTCTCAAATCACGTTCCTCAAACTGAGCCTTCTCAACTAAGGCAGTGACAAGCAGGGTGATGCCGGTTACGTGACCTTTATGGTGACCTTCGTCGCCCTTTCTGAGGAATGTGTTTGCTGCTAGATAGTTCAGAGAAGACGGGTGAATGATGGCTACAGAGACAGACAGACAGACCTACAAGGCAGCAATGTCGTCAGATCTTCTGCCTAAAAGTCGTTGTTCAAAGGCGTATGCCGTTCACATTGTCAGTGATTCATTGCTACTTGGCGACATCGTGCATAGGCCTAGCAATTTGTAGTGTCTTGCTGGAAATAACTGCACATTTGAAAAAAGTCCTCCAACTTGTATCTTCGAAATCTGGTCCTTAGCTTCCTTATCTTGTACTTTTGGCGCGTTGGAACGAAATGCCTTTAAATTCATGTATTTAACATAATCCAATTTGTCCATTTTTCTCTCCCAATAGATAACGCAGTGTGCGGTTTTTGGCCGGTGGAGGATTTAGTGGCGTTGGCGGATGGGCCTACTGGGTGTGGGGAGGTGGCGAGGGGTGGGTGTTGTGACAAGGTCAGCTGTATTTAGAGTGGCGGAGAAAAGGGCTAGACCAAACACGAAGCTGTCGCTGCAGTAGTGACTCGCTCCTAGCCTACCGTTCGAAAATTTCACCGGCCAAAATTCATGCACTGCATTATAATAAACTCGAGATTCGCCGAACGTATTTTCATGAAATTTTAATGGGGAAGTCTTCGAGGAATTAGATGTATTGTAAGTGATAAAAATCTAAAAAATAATGGACTCTGCCCGAAGATTTACATGAGTTTTGTAAGCGTCTCGAGTGTAACTTGTTTTCTAATGAACGTGAGGGTTTTAGACTTAATTAAAGGAGAGGGAATTTCATGTTCTTTACTAGTATATACTAAGAGAACAAGTTCATAACTTACGCTTTTGTGAGTTACGTAGAATTCCTAACTTATTAACACCATAACAGTTTACCACTATAACACAGCCACTATAATAATAATAATAATAATAATAACTTGTTATCGCCTATATTCAGGGTGTTTACAATTACCTGAAACAGTCATGTTTCTACGGTATATATTGACGCATCTATTCTCTAGTAAAATGTATGGTGCATGTAATTTCTCAAATTAAATTTTGCGTGAAATGATTTATGAGACCAACTGAATGCAACAATTATGATTTATTAATCAACCATTAGCTCAACATGTTTCGGGTACCATTATGCCCATCCTCAGGAACGCAAGGCCGTATATAACTGCATGTGGTTTTCAGCACTTAATGTGCTGGCTGGAGTCTTGGGAAGCTAAGTGCTGAAAACCATATGCAGTTATATATGCCCTTGCGCTCCTGAAGATGGGCATAATGGTGCCCGAAACATGTTCAGCTAATGATTGATTAATAAATCATAATTGTTGCATCAAGTTGGTCTCAAAATCTTTTCATATTAAGGATGCACGGTCAGACGAACATCAAATTTGAATGTTGCGTACTTTTGCATCAGTACTAAGCGGTCAGGGAGTGACGTTGATGTCAGTTGGTAACCTCCATCTTGCGCCGAGGTTAAAGAAAGAGTACGTTATATCTCTACTCCACCTCTGAGCCTTCATGGCCTACTCTAATGTAAACTTTAACTTTACTTCCCGTAATGTGTATGCATTGCCCTGTATGGCTTTTTTTCTGTAGTTCCTCGCTTTCGTGCCTTCCTAGCACGTTGCTGCAACAGAGTAAATTAGAAGGACGAAGAAGACAGCGGCCGTAAACTCTTGTATTGCAGGCCACTATGCTGCTTTAGGCTGAATGGTCGAAGAAAACAAAAACTCAGCAAAGTAACCTGGACATAAATCCAGACCCCCTACATTCCGTAATTTATAGATATGTTAATCTGTTGAGCTTTATTTTCTGTGGATACAAAGCCTGTTCGAATTGAAGCTTAGTAATAGGACATGAATTATACAGCGTTTGTGGTAAATCTTAACATTTAAAGCGTAGTGGTTACTACATATACCACCAGTTCCAAAACTGCAAAATTACAAATCTACTAATACCCAATTTCAAACTTATTTTGTAAGGTTCTCAAGAAAAGCTTCTACTTATTCTTTAACAGAATTAAATGATTGATTTTATAATGGATAAGTGTGTTTACTGCTCGGCACGAACTGAATCATTAAATACATTTGTTGCGATTGTAAAGTAAGCAACCCTCATGTGTAACCAGAGTCGCCTGTAAAATTCTTTTTCATATTTCTCTACTTCGTGTACAGTACATGTAAACTACTAGACTCTGACTTCTCTTTTACTGCTGCTATAACAAAGTAACAAATTCATTTCATGCTCCCAGTAAAGGTAAACTGATAGGTATAGTTCCTTATCTGTTGCAGGCCTCAGTGTGTACCGAATCACCTGCTCTTCGTGTAAGTGGTTTTGTAGTAGATATTGATTGTCATCTCATTAGTTTAATAACATAACTTAAAAAAATCTGTCTTCTTTTGCAGGTTGAAATTTTGAAAATTTTCAAGACCACAAGGTAAGCGCTACCTTCACCTTGTATCAATTAATTTATTCATTTATTAAATTTCTCGTCTTAATATTTTATTCGCTACTCATTTATTTACTAAATTATGTTTGTTTTCTTCCACATTTTTGATAGCCCAATATATGGGCCGTTCCAGAACAGTAAAATATTTCCTTATTACCAGCCAGTAGCCAGACCACGAACACAGTAGTTGCAGTGGCTTCCAGTGTCGGTGTATATACGTACATATATTTGCATAGGGCTCAGCATATAATGTTGTTGTACATACAATTTTTTTTTTATATTGTGTAAAAATAGCAGTGAAAAGCGCCTCTTTCGGAACCGCAAAATTAAGGCTTTTATTATGGAATGCGATCTAGATCATTGAACAAACATCCTTTATGTGTAGATATATTTTTCATTGAGTACTTCCCATTTCCGGCAGTGGAACAGACGCAACACGGAGATGAGTTTTTTTCAATATACAGGTCAACATGTTTGTCTTTGACATTTCTTACATTCCTACTGGGTGCATCTGGTTGCGGTCCCTCTTATTACAAGCAGAAAATATAAAACTGAATCGAGTTAGTCATTTTATGGTTTCAGTGAATTTCTTTCCACGTTAGCTGCTTTCAATTTCTATTTTTTTCAATGTGATTACGCAAAGTAATGTTGTACGTACCACCGGAAGAATGATCTTATCATAGAGTGAATTATATCTATACGTCTGACCTGTACAAATTAAAGACACGCAGTAGCTGTATAAATAGGATGTAATGCACTTGACAGCAAAAGATATGAAGGCTAATAATATGAGCTTGTACAAAACTGAGTTGCTGGTTGTGTTGTATTCTGCACTTAACGCATTCATCCCTTATGTACAGCGGGACTTGTGGGTCGTGAGCACCTCTTAGTCACATCAGTACCAAATTCCTCTCTGTACTGTTACTGGACTACGTCTATTGAACGTGTGCCAGCAATAACATATCAAGTTAATAATTTAATACATATGTCTGTTCGGCATGGAAATTACTGTCTATGCCTAAACGTATTTCCAGGTTGTGGAAATTTAACACAGATGACAAGACAGCTACGTTATTTTTCACAGGCACATGAGTTTAGACGCGAACTTGAAGCATGGACGTTAAATTTGCAGCACTAAAAACTATCTGTGATATTTTATTGTCAAGGAAGGGAAGCTCATGCAGTTTGTTAGAGTGTTACGTCTTGTGTATGGTTTTATGAGGCTTCGATTGCCGTCTCCTTTTTTATGTTACTATGCTTCATTTTTTACCCTTCATTGAAAGCAACAAAAAACCGATAACGAATCATCAGCACTGCAGAGCCAAACTGCGGGCGAGGTGCCTTTGTAGTAGTTTACGTGTACCACCGATAGATGGCAATGTCATCACCGTGGCACGCAGCGTCCACATTATGGCAGCATCCGACTCCCACCACCCTGGACCAGTTTCATACTTGTCTTGTAAGAGGGGGTGGAGGGGTATGCCCCCACCGCTCTTATGCCCGCAGATTTCGAGAACATGAAACCAAGCAAGAAATAGCCAAGTATTGAACGTGGAGAGTCCTGCGAAGAGAAGGCAGGCTAAAAGGAATTAAACTGGAGGGAAAATGCCTGAGATAATTGTAACTGGAAACACAGGAGGAATATACCCGCGTTGCCGTTAGTCTCTCGTAGCGCTGGAGATCCTCAGCACGCTCAGCCAGCAGTACGCCACAGTATCCAACCTCTCGTGCCATGGTCCTCATTCATCTTGGGTTGAGGCCGGTCGACATTCCCGCTTCCTATTGGTTGCTTCCAACAACACCTGTACTCTGATTGGCCTGTGTTATTTACAAGTCTACAACAGAGAGAGAGCGAGAAAGTGTGTATGTGTGTGTCGGTCCCGTTTCAGTGCTTCTGTGGAGGAGTGCATAGAAGACAGAGATACCAAAAGGTAGGAGTGGGGAAGACATGCAGAGAGGCGGACTTTTCAGTAAAAGGGGGGGAAAAGAGCTAGCGCCATTATTGTAAGGGGTTACATTTAGTTGGCGGAGGTATAGTAGCTGGGTATAGAGGGCTATAGCCTCTACATACAGGGGCCATAAAGGATTCGAAGAAGTAAAGGAGAAGGACGCGTAAGAAATTTTGAGGGTGAATAGGGTTTTTTGATGCGATAGTGGCCTTTTTAACGGCACGCGGTAACATTTGAGACCCGTACCCCCATTTTTTGCGGGATGTGTACGTCATAAAAAAATATAAAGCTCTACACTAAAAGGAGTAGTACAAGGGTTTGCATTATTATCGGTAGTAACCATCATTAACTTGGTGCTGTTTGGGTTTTTAGTTGTGGTTGGCCTCTATCGGATGTAAGATAGACAAGGAAAAGAAACCTTCGTTGTCTTAGAACCAGGGACAAGTTATTTCGTACGTAAGGAATATATTTTACTCTGCTGCAACATTTAAAAACGTTTAATGTGTTACGGAAACGTAATAATTTCGAAATAATGGTGCATCACATTGTCAATGAAGAAGGGTTAAACCCCAGGAATGGTACAAGAACTGTCAGTGCTCAGGGCTGTGCTAATAGCATCTTAAGTGTGATTACATCTGGTGGACACAATCAGCTGATTGCTACAGACAAGTCGACTGAAGGACAGCAGGAGAAAGAGCAATGAGTTCAAAATTCTTGCTTGATAGTATGCTCCCCAAGTATCACCATCAACTGTATCAGCATCACCAGCAACAGTTACTTGCCAGTAGTGCTCCAACATCGTCTCTGTTTTCTACAGCTCCACCCCCTTCATCGTGTATCTCTGTCGGTAGTGACAATAACAATAGCAACAATATCAGCAACAGTGCATCAGCTGTCAATTACAGCAGTTCAATCAGCACCCAACATTCACCCTCCTCAGCGTCATCGTCGCCCCAGCACACTTCATCATCGACGTCTCCTGGAATAGTTTCAACAGCAGCAGTCAGCAGCAGGATGTATCCTTACGTATCAGCAGCTGCTGCTCACCACCACCATCAGCAGCAGCAAGCAGTGGCTGCTGCTGCATTTGCTGGGGCTGCGGCTGCTTCCGGCTCCATGGTGCCGGGGGCATTTACGTCGTCAGCAGCAAGTTCTGCAGCTTTGGCGGCTGCTGCAGCTGTGGATGCGGTAACAGATAAGTCTTGCAGGTACACCGCAGGACTAACAGCAAACGTACCCACTCCAGATTCCATGGTAAATTACACATTGGGTCATCATCATCAGAATGGAGCAGCGGCGTCGGCTGTGTCTGCTGCCAGCACAGTTTCTGCAGCGTCGGCATCGATGGCAGCTGCGGCACAATTTTATCATCAGGCAGCCGCTGCTTCAGCCGCCGCTGACCCGTTGTCGTCATGCTCGCAGCCTGGGGCCGCGTCTGCTGGCCAGCCTATCCCGGACATCCCCCGGTATCCGTGGATGTCAATCACTGGTGAGTGTCATCTGAAAGTTCAGTTTTTCTTACATCAAATATTCACGCCTTCAATGCTGAAATCCTGGTGCGAGATAACATATTATATGAAAAGCAAGAATCACGTCATTTGTGTAGTTTGAGTTAAATTTTCCGTGCATGATCCAGCGAAAATTTCGAAAGATATTTATTAAGACAATTTGACCTAACAAATCGAAGTTACGAGCTTAAATTTGCCAAGTTTTTATTGGCATTGTAAGAAGGTCTCTTTTTCTGCCAAAACTATCTCCACTTTTTTACACATTTTGATTATGACAAAGTCTATTCCAGGATTAAGAGGTTTAAATTGTTTGCTTCTTCGTTCTTCTGGGTTATTACAGAGAATATATGGGTAGTTTTTGTACCTGCGTTTCGAGACATCCTTTCGGTCCCATTCTCAAAGATCAGTTTAGGAGGATAATTGTTAGACAAGGATAGGAAGATGAGTTCAAAATTCCTGTTTTATAGATTTTTGGACTCCTTGACACTTGAAGATGGGACGGATAATGTTTCGAAACGTCGGTAAACAACTACCAAAATACCCTACGTAACAGCCCTGAAGAGCAAAGATCTTATTAACACGGCGCTGGAAGCTTGAAATCTTGAATTTTCTACATTTTCATGACTGCATGTAGTGTGTTTGCATGTCACAGTATTTGTTAATGAGTGTCTATAGGCTGTTTGTTTGTTATATTCATTAAACTTTAAATTGTATTTGTAAGAACAGATTTATGATACAGTCGCTGCAGTTAAACCAAATCATTCAAAGTATATTGGCTTTTGCTGAGTCTCGAAGGAAATATACTTGCTCAAATTGGGGGGAGGGGGGTAAGTATTAGTGTTTACCCATCAACTGTAGTATGAACCATTGCCGTCATAAGTGGGGTTTTGCGGATTACAGTAAAATTGACATTATACTTTTATATGAGCATATGATTGTATTGATAAAATATTCGTTATGTTGTATGAGAAATAAAACCTTGAAAGTTCTTCAACATATGGCACGAACTCCATCACCAGGTGCTTGTACTTTTGAAGAATGTATTTTTTTTATTGTTATAGTAACATTTGTTTGCATTGCCACACGAAGTCATAAGCTTAATATTTTCAAAATTAATAGTTGTGCTTCAAGACTGTCCTGTCATTTTGGATCATATGAAAAATTGGGTTGCAATAACAACATATTAAACTGCACAGTCTTATGGTAATACTGTAACAGTCTGTTGTTTTGAATAGTTTAACCTCTTCAGGTGCGTGGTTTTCATTGCACGCTCTTTGTATATATCCCCTAATTAGTTTTAATCAGTGGCACAGTGTTTTTGTCATTTAGACCTGCAATCTTCCCTGTTGTCAGTTTATATTGGTATACTGCAGTCACGGCAACACAACTTACTGAAAACTATGTATAGGGAGAGGGCGGCAAGGTACTGCTGTTTGGATCGTTAAATGGGCTGTAAAATGGAGCATGAAGAGAAAAAAAAAATCTTTATTTCCAGTAACAATTTTCTAAATACAAGTGTTTCACAGTGATCTAAAATGATCTTAAGGTGACTCATCCTGGTTGTGTGACAGACAATAAGAATCACAGCAAACCAGTTAACACAACATTTGTTAGTCAAATGTTAATTCAAAAACATGTCTCGGCCTCATAGGCCATCTTCATGTTGACCAGGAATATAAGAGCATGTACACCACTATATAGAAATGAGATCTCACTTTTTTATGATTGAATATTGTTACTTTGGGTACACATAATGTAAAAGGAAGAACGTTGAAAATGGGAATTGAATGCAATATTAAAAAGTTAAAACTTTCTTTCTAACTTTTAATATTTATGTTTCCAGATTCCGTCTTACAACTATAAATTATTCAATTCTCACCTTCAAGGTTGTCCCTTGTATACAATAGGTACCCAACATAACAGTAAAATATTTTGATAAGTTGAGATCTTAATATCCATATAACTGCGTAGGTATTCTTATTTTCTTGGTCAACCTGGTGATAGCCTATTAAGCCTGAACATAGTGAATTAACACTACAATAAACATGTCGTGTGTGACTAACTTTACTGTGATTCTTATTGTTTTAAAGTTAACTACCGTAGTTTGAAGATTTACGTGTTTGGCAGTTATCTAAAATCAATTACAATATACTTAGAAGAATTATTTCCTACCGTAACATTCCTCATTAAAATTTACCACTTTCTACTACAACATTCTAAAGTGTGTTATTCGATTTGTTGGTTGACACCCAGTGCTGTCTGTTTACATGTGATTACAGTAATCTGTACATGTAAACGTTGTACAGTACACTGTCCCAAACCTGCAAATGGAGCAGTTATGTTTACAGTGTGTGGTAGGATATGATTATGAAGTTAGTAGTTAAAGATGCCCTGCCCCAAATGCAGACCTGCATATTTGAGTGGTGTGGGCGTGGTTGCATTGCCTCCTGGTTGATGAGGTTACACACCCTCTGTACTATTTCATAAAAAGACAGTATGTATAGAAATAAAATATTTTCTTCAACTGATCTGTATATTCCACAACTTGAATTACATTTATTTGATTAACACATTCTTCACCCTATTCTCGCTGATTGGAAAATGTCACATTTATGGTGTACTGGTGTGCTGAATTCCTGGATGCTCTTATTTCTGACTTGCTGTGGTTTTCTCACCTCCTCAAGGATTTCTTGTATCATAGTAGTTCTGATCTGAATTGATCGATAGCCTGAAACAGAATTACAAATCGGTTGACAATAAACAGAAACGCATTTTTAACCCTTCAGTGCCTAGTAATTCCTCTGTCTATATTCAGGTTTAACAACAAAAATTCACCGTCCTGCCCACAGAGTGTATCTATGTATTTGATATGGTTCTAGGACAAACCGCGATTATTTTCCTATGCATCTTCCACTGATTGGTTTTTATATAACCTAATTTGAATGTTTATTGCGCGATACTAACTGCATTGTTAAATATAATTCAGGTCATTAAGGTTTTATTTGCCATACATAAAATTCTTTAGTAGATGTTATGGTCATTTAAAAACTTGAATGTGCACAACAGAATGTTCTGTATCAGATTTGTGGGGTTTTTTGTGGGTTCACGATTGAATGCAACATGTAGATAGATACAGTGTTAACACTTCCAAGTCAGGACATGTCCATGAGGGAGATGGGTGGTTTAATGACGTTCGGAAAATAATCATTGTTTATTTTGAGGATCATACTAACACAAGTATATGCGATGTGTCAAATTGCACTATTTATTGGTGTTACAGCAATTGGTACACATTGTTACCTTTAGGCTTTAGTAGATACTGCGCAGTTATTCTAGGCACAGTTCTTGTTGAACTATAATTACTCATTTTTGAGTATTGGAATATCATCTGTTTTGTTTCTTTGGATGCAAAGATGGTTAATGTAGGCCCTATTTATACGGTATGTGAAGATTGAAGGCCCTTACACTGTACACTTGAGTCTGTTTTTTGGTTTTCTTCACACGTTTTATTTCCAGCATTGTTTATTTACTTTTTATAAATTTACGGTTGTGTATACTAGTGCTTGAAGGAAGTACAGTATATGACCAAATGTTTATAGTCTTCTACTACCGCTACTTCAAGTCCCTTCATAACATTCACTGTACCTTTCCCACGCATAAATCATTCTGTTGCTTTCAAGGAGCTTTAATTTATGATGGAAAAGGAATTACATGAGATCCTCTTTGTGAAAATTATGATGCCGGTTCATTTTGGTCCCCCCCCCCCCACGACACTCAAAACTAGATGTGTCCGTTTAAAAGAACAACGCATGAGAATTTTTTTTTTTTCCCCGGTAACATATTTCGGATTTATAATAAACGATATAGGAGGAGTTTCACCATGAAAAGAGGTGAAACATGGCCAAATTTATGAAATGTGTGACTGACTGACTGACTGACTGACTGAATGAAAGACAAGCAAATCACAACAAAACAACTGACGCTGAAAGAAGTCAGTTGGTAGTCCTACATAGCATAAGTACCTATATTTTAACATCATCAGTAGTAACTTTTGGGTGCTTTAATAACGCAGGAGTTAACCAATTATAATTTATGTATATTTAATAGTTCTGTTTACAGTAATGGAGTATAAACTGATCTTTAGGCATTGGTGAGCTGAAGTCAAACCTGGCCCATCTGGTCGATAAGAGCCGGACCACATTATCAGCCCTGAACAGACCAATAGGGCAAGAACAACCAATAACTGAATTAACAAAATA
>Ga0123355_10014033_pt1 | contig 12496 bp, 5 predicted proteins | sample TergutEmb28metaG_3_FD_89872 | JGI IMG/M metagenome (GOLD analysis project Ga0123355, IMG submission 89872) | Embiratermes neotenicus P1 segment gut microbial communities from Petit-Saut dam, French Guiana - Emb289 P1 | ecosystem: Host-associated > Arthropoda: Insects > Digestive system > Gut ...
AATGGAAGATTGATAATATTGGTATATCTTATACTGTATACCTGACCATTTTATCGAACTGTCCAGTTTACTTGCAATTCAATACGTTTTTAAATGGAACGCTGAAGGTGTTCGTTATTAATTCTGTGGAATTATTATTGTCGGTGCAACAGCTATTGCTGTAACGCTTGACAGCCTGAAGTGTCGGATCGTAAGTTTCGGGATTAGTGTGCGTTTCAGGTATCACAGTTTGGTCAACAGATACATAACGGAGCGAAATAAACCTGTGATTCAGGTGCAGGATATACAGAAGGCAGTTGAAGCAGTAATGAATGAGAAGAAGCTTCGATAAGCTGCTGCATTTTTAGCAATAAATGTGTCTGCTGCTTTCTGCATAATGCAAAAGGCAAGAAGAAAATTGGGAAATGTAGAATCACATGTACAGTTTTAGTCTAAATATATATTGTAATTGATTTTGATAAAAGATATAAGAAATGGGTTAAGCAACTGGGTCATTACATTTTTAAAAATTAATTGTGTCCGCTCAAAAAAAAATCATAACTTGCCTTGCACTATGTCAAAACATCAGCACCACCCACGCCAAATACCTGGAAAAATTCAACAAATGGCAGCTTTGATTTGTTAGGTTTATTGAAACGAAACAAGAATCTGTCCCTCAGAAAGCCACAAAACACCAACAAGCACTGCTGCACGTGTTTTAGCGAGCTAAATGTAATTTAAATTTACAAAACTGCCACAATGCACAGATAAAACACATTCTACGCCTGGTCACATCTTCCCCTCGATCAAACAGGAATCCCAACTGTTGTTCAGTCATGTTTCTTCATGACAATAATACAGTTCCTTTGGTAACAGACTTGACTTTTCTTGTGAAAACTGTAAATGCTCAAAGGCACCTATTGCTTTGTCAAATGTACCTGTTGTGGTTATCTTGTTACACAATATGTCGGTTCACAGGTTTGGAGTTGACAGCGTGCAGACGTGACAAGCTTGGATAGCACATCGTAATAAGGTTCAGTGCCATGGCGTATGTCGCTTTTGTTCGGATAATAGTTTATTGATATCAAGACATTCAAAATATAAGTTTTTTAAAAAATTCAAACTTTCCTGAACTACCCCTACATTCTTGTTCTTAAGCTTTCGCCGTGTTCGTCATTCACCTGCCTATGAAGATGGAACCGATAGTGAGTTCCGAAACGTCGGCAATTAGAACTCAGACGCCGGGAATTAACCAAAAAAGGAATACATTACCCCCACATTTTTTATATTTTTTTTTCGTAACAATAAAAGGCATTCTTCTCAGAGTCTAATGAACCTTGAATATTTCGGAAGATTTTAAAAAAATCTTAAAGCGTCATATTTCATGAAGTTCTTCTTCTGTGCAACGAATTGTTCAGTGCGGACGGAGAGAAATATAGATAGGAAGAAAGATGCCAATAGTTGCTTTTCGCGATATTTGGAAAGCACTATGTAAATGGCGCCGATACAAGAGCATGCAAAAAACCCACAGCTTCAAGCAAAATTATCATCGTTGTAACCATAAAGTTTCCTCCAATACTAAATGAAAATCCAAAGACCGAATGTAGCATCATTTTAAGGATATTGATAAGGAATGTTAATGCAGAATTTCTCCGACCACCCAGTGCAAGATACAGCAAGCATAAGATTTAAGGTAAAGGCAGGCTGTAGCAGGAACTGACTATTTAGGGACCAGAACACACACAGTTTTATTGCACGGGTGCATTACACTAATTAGGGACCGGAACACACACAAGGATGTTTAATTGCTAAGAGCTTATGACGTCATAACAAGCCACTCTGTTTGCAGTAGCCAGAAGCAACATTACTGAAAGCAATTTAATGAGATATATTTACAGCAAAATGTCTTGTATTGCCCAAACTCACTACGTCACAACAGCACTTTCCACTGTATTAAACCACCCTACTGTGTCAAAACAACACCATCCACTGTATTCTCCACATTACTACGACAAAATAGACCCAACCACTTTATTGCCCCACTCCACTAAGTCACAACACCATCAACCACTCTATTGCCCCAACTCACTACGTCACAACTCCACAATCCACTATATTGCCCCACCCCACTACGTGAAAATAGCAACATCCACTTTATTTCCAAACACCACTAAGTCACGACAGCACGATTCACTCTATTGCCCCACCTCACTAAGTCAAAACAACACCATACATTCTTTTGCCCTACCCACTACGTCACAATAGCAACATCCGCTCTATTGACCAAACCAACTACGTCAAAACATCATCCACTCTAATGCCCCACCCAACTACGTCAAAAAACCACCAACCAAATTATTGCCCCACCTCACTAAGTTAAAACAACACCATTCACACTATTTCCCCACCCCACTACGTCAAAATAGCACCATCCATTCAATTGCCCCACCCCACTACGCCACAACACCAACATCAATTCTATTGCCCCACCCCGTTACGTCACAACACCACCATTCACTCTATTGCCCCACAACACTACGTCACAAAAAAACCATCCACTGTATTGCCCACATCACTACTTCAAACACCACCATACGCTGTACTGCCCCAACCCACTACGTCACAACAGCGCCATCCACTGTATTGCCCACCTCACTACCTCACAAAACCACCATCCGCTGTATTGCCCCACCCCACTAGGTAATAACACCACCATCCACTTTATTGCCCCAAATCACTGGGTCACTACGCCACCATCCAATCTATTGCCCCAAACCACTACGTCACAAAAGCACCATACACTGCTTGGTCCCACCCTGACTATGTCACATTAGCAACATCAGCTGTGTTGCACAATCCACCTACGAACACACAACACCACCATTCAATTTATTTCCCCACCCCCACTACGTCAGAACAGCAGCAACCACAGTATTGCTCTTCCGCACTAGGTCAAAATAGCACTATCCACTGAATTGCCCCACCCAACTAAGTCACAACACGACCATCCAATAATTTGCCCTAATCCACTAAGTCAAAACAGCAGCAATCACATTATTGCTGCATCCCACTACGTCAAAATAGCACCATCCAATTTATTGCCCCAACCCACAACGTCACAACACCAACATCCACTCTACTGCCCTCACCCAATACGTCACAATTCCGTCCTCTTTATTGCCACACTCCACTACGTCACAACACCAACATCCACTCTCTTGTTCCACCCCACTAAGTCAAAACAACACAATCCACTCTATTTCCGCACCCTACTAAGTTACAACACCACCATCCACCCTATTGCCTCATCCTACTACGTCACAACAACACCATCCGCTGTATTGCCCCGACCCAGTAAGTCAAAATACAACTATCCAACATATAGACCCACCCCACTACGTCACAACATCACCAACCACTCTATTGCCCTACCCCAATACGTCAGAAAAGCACCATCTGCTCCATTGCCCCAAACAACTAAGACACAACAGCACCATCCACTTTATTGCTCCACACTAATACGACACAACACCACCGTCCACTCCGTTGCCACAAACCAATAAACCACAATAGCATCATCCACACTATTGCCACACCGCACTATGTCACAATAAAACAATCCACATTTTGCCCCAACCCACTACGTCATAACAGCACAATCCAATGTATTGCCCCACACCACTACGTCAAAAACCATCCCCCAATCCCTTGCCCCACCACACTACGCCGTAACAAGACCATCCACTTTATTGCCCTCCCCACTACGTCACAAAAGCAGCAATCACTTTATTGCTCCAACCCATTACGTTATAATAGCACCATCCAATCTATTGCCCCACCCCACAACGTCACAGCAACAACATACACTATATTGCCCCACCCCAGTACGTTACAAAGGCTCCATCCACTCCATTCCCCAAACCCACTACGTCAAAACACCATGAATCACTCTACTGCCCCAACTCTCTACGTCACAACAACACCATCCACTTTATTGCAAAACCCCAATACGTCACAACAGCACCATCCATTTTATTGCTTAAACCCACTATATCACAACACCACCATCCTCTGTAATTCCCCTCCCCACTACGTCACAACACTACCATTAACTTTATTGCCACTTCCCTCTACGTCACAACAGCATCATCCACTAACTTGCCCCAAACAAATACGTCAAAACATCACCATGCAATCTATTGCCACACACCACTATTTTGAAATTGCATCATCCATTCTGTTGCCGTAACCCTCTAAGTCAAAATTGCACCATCCACTCTTTTGCTACACCCCACTACGTCACAACAGCACCATCCAATTCATTGCCTCAAACTACTACGTCAAAACAGCACCATCCAATTTATTGCTCCACCTAATTACGTCACAATAACAACATCTACTCTAGTACCTTACCCAACTAAGTAATAACAGCTCTATCCACTGTATTGCCCCACCCCACTAAGTCACAACATTGCAATCCAATTTATCAGCCAACTCAAATACGTCACAATAGCACCATCCACTCTATTGCAACACTCCACAATGTCACAATACCACCATCCACTTATTGCTCAATCCCACTACATCGCAACACCACAGTACACTCTAATGCCCCTTCCCACTACGTCACAATAGCACCATCCACTCTATTGCCTCACCCCACTACGTCACAACAGAAACATCCACTATATTGCCCCAATCCACTAAGTCACAACAGCCCCATCCACGCTATTGTCCCACACCACTACGTCACAATAGCAACATCCACTCTATTGCCCACCCCACTACGTCACAACAGCACCATTCAACGTTTTGCCTAACCCCACTAAGTTAAAACACCATCTTACACATTATGGCCCCAACCCACCACGTCAAAGTAGCACTTTCCACTCTATTGCTATACCCAACTAAGTCACAATTTTACCCTCCACTGTATTGCCCACACCACTACGTCACACCAACACCATCGACTATATTGCTCAACCCCACTACGCCAAAACACCACCATAAAATATAATGCCCCAACCCATTACGTCACAACAGTACCGTCCAATATATTGCTTCACCCCTCTACGTCATGAGAGCACTAACCAATGTATTGCAACAACACACTACGTCAAAACACCAACATCCATTCCATTGCACGACACCACTACGTCACAATAACAACATCCAGAGTATTGCCCCGCCCCACTACGTAACAACACCAAATTCCAGTCTACTGCTCAATTCAACTACGTCAAATCACAACGATACAGTCTATTGCCCAACCCCACTATGTCACAAAAGCACCAACCACACTATTGCCCCAAGCCACTAGTCAAAATAACACCTTCAACTTTATTGCCCACCCCACTACGTCACAAAAGCTGAATCCACTTTATTGTTCGAACCCACTACGTCAAACACCACCATCCACTCTATTCCCCAACCCACTACGTCACAACAGCACCATCCACTGTATTGCCCCGCCCCACTACGTCACAACAGCGCCATCCAATATTTTGCACCACACAAATTAGTCATATCACCACCATCCTATCTATTGCCCCAACCCACTATGTCGCAATAGCACTATCCACTGAATTGCCCCACCACAATTCTCCACAACAACACCATCCATTCTACTGCAAAATCCGACTACGCCACAACACCATGCAATCTATTGTCCCACCCCACTACTTCTTAACAGCACTAACCACTGTATTGCCACAGCCCACTACGTCAAAACACCACCATCCACTCTATTCCCCCAACCCACTACGTTACAGCAGCACCATCCACTGTATTGCCCCATCCCATTACGTCACAATAGCACCATCAACTCTATTACACCACCCCACTATGTCACACCAGCATCCAATCTATTGCCCCACCCCACTACGTTAGAACAGCAACAAAAACTTTATTGCTTCTCCCCAATACGTCAAAATAGTAGCATCCACTAAATTCTCTCAACCCACTAAGTCACAACACATCCATCCAATTAATACAACTCCCCACTACGTCACAAGAGCAGCAATCATTTTATTGCTCCAACCAACTTAGTTAAAGTAGCACCATCAAATCTATTGCCCCACCTCACAATGTCACACCACCAACATCCACTCTATTGCCACAAACCATTACGTAAAACAACACCATCCACTATATTGCCCCACCCAACTACGTCACAACAACACCATCCAATGTATTGCCCCCAAACTACGTTGAAACACCACCATGCACTCTATTGGCCCAAAACAAAACGTCAAAACGGCACCATCCACTGTATTGCCCCAACTCACTAAATCCCAATAGCACCATTCAACATATTGCTACAACCCAATACTTCACAACAGCACCATCCACTGTATTGTTCCAACCCACTAAATCACAATAGCACCATCCAAATTATTGCTCCACCCCACTATGTCACAACACCAACTTCCACATTTTTGCCCCACCCCACCGTCAAAACACCACCATCCAATCTATTGCCACAGGGACTATGTCAAAACAGCACCATACACCGTATTGCCCCAACCCACTACGTCACAATAACACCAACCCCTCTCCTGCCCCACCCAACTACGTCAAAACACCATCATCCACTCTATTGTCACACTCCACTTCGTAAAACAGCAAAATCCACTTTAATGCCCTAACCCACTAAGTTACAATAGCAAAATATAATTTCTTTCCCTACGCAAATACGTCAAAACAGCACATTCCATTGAATTGCCTCACCCAACTAAGACAAAACAACAACATACACTGCATTGCCGTACCCCACTACGTCACAATATATCATCCACTATATTAACCCACCCGAAAAAGTCACAACAGCACTATTCACTGTATTTCCTCACCCAAATAGGTTACAACACCACAATACACTCTATTGCCCAACACCACTATTTCACAACAGTGTCATCTAATCTATTGCCTCACCCCACTACGTCACAACAGCATCATCTAAACTATTGCCTCACCCCACTACGTCACAACAGCACCATCCACTGTATAGCCCCGCCCCACTACGTCACAACAGCGCCATCCAATATTTTGCCCCACACCAATTAGTCATATCACCACCATCCTATCTATTGCCCCAACCCACTATGTCACAATAGCACTATCCACTGAATTGCCCCACCACAATTCTCCACAACAACACCATCCATTCTATTACAAAATCCGACTACGCCACAACAACACCATGCAATCTATTGCCCCACCCCACTACTTCTTAACAGCACTAACCACTGTATTGCCACAGCCCACTACGTCAAAACACCACCATCCACGCTAATACCTACCCCACTTCGTCACAATTGCACTATCCAATCTATTGCCTCACAACACTAAGTCAAAACAGCATCATCAACTTTATTGTCCCAACCCTCAATGTCAAACACCAACATCAACTCTATTGCCCCAACCCCACTACGTCACAATAGAACAATTAACTGTATTGCACCACCACAATACGTCACACCACAATCCAATCTATTGCCCCACTCCACTACGTCAGAACAGTTCCAACCACTCATTGCTCCTCAGCACTACGTCACAATAGCACCATCCATTGAAATACCCCACCCAACTAAGTCAAAACGCGACCATCCAATTAATTGCACTACCCGACTATGTCAAAAAAGCAGCAATCACTTTATAGCGCCACTTCAGTACGTTAAAATAGCACCATCCACTGTATTGCCCCACCCCACAACGTCAAAATACCATCATCCATTTTATTTCCCCTACCCTCTAGGACACAACAGCTCCATCCACTCTATTGCCACACCATACTACGTCACAACAACATCCACTCTATTGCTCCTACCCTCTAGGTCAAAATAGCACCATCCACTCTATTGCCACACCTCACTACGTCACAACACCACCATCCACAATTTTACCCAAACCCAAAACTACGTCACAACAGCACCATCCTCTCTATTGCCTCATTCCAATACGTCATAAGAGAACAATCCACTGTATTGCCCCAACCCACTAAGTCACAACACCACCATCCTCTCTGTTCCCATCCCTACTACGTCAAAACACCACTAACCAATATATTGCCCCACCTCACAACGTCAAACAATACCATCCACTTTATTGCACCACCCACTACGTTACTATAGCACCAACCAATGTATTGCCACATACCACTAGGTCACAACACCACCATCAATTCAATTGCTCCACCCCAATAAGTCAAAACAGCACAATCCAATTTATTTCCCAAACACATTACGTCACAACACCATCCACTATATTTCCCCACTTCACTACGTCACAACACTACCATCCACTCTATTGCCACATCCAACTACGTCACAACAGAAACCTCCAATTTCAGGACCCACCCAATACGTCAAAACACCAACATCCAATCTATTGCCCCACACCATTACGTCAAAATTGCACCATCCATTTTATTGCCCCAACCCACTACGTCGAAAGAGCAACATTCGCTTTATTGCCTCAACACACTAAGTCAAAACAGCACCATCCACTCTACTGCTACAACCCACTACGTCACAACGACACCATCCAATTTATTACCCCAAAACACTTCGTTTCAAGAGCACCATCCTCTCTATTGCCTCAACCCACTAGGTTAAACACCACAATACTCTCTATTGCCCCACTTCACTACGTCAAAATAGCACCATCCACTTTATTGCTCCAGCCAACTGTCATAACAGCAAATTCCACTGTATTGCCCCACCTCACTACGTCATATCATCACCATCCACTTAATTGCCCAACGCCACTAAGTCAAAACACCTCGTTCCATGTTATTTCCCCACCCCACTACGTCAAAACAACCATTCTTTGTATTTCCCCACGCCGCTACGTCAAAACAGTACCATCCACTGTATTGTCCCACCCACTGTATCACAACAGCACCATTCACTGTATTGCCACAACCCACTACGTCATATAAACAACATCCAACCTATTGCCCAACACCAATACTTCACATCAACAAAAATTCTATTTTCCCAACTCACTACGTCACAATACCTCCATCCACTCCACTGTCCCACACCACTATGTCACAATAGCAACATCCACTCTATTGCCAACCCACTACGTCACAACACCACACTACTCACTATTGCCCCAGACCACTACGTCACAATAGCACCATCCACAGTATTGCCACACCCAACTACCGCACACCATCATCCACTACATTGCCCCACCCTACTACCTCACAACAGCAACATCCACCCTATTACCACACCGGATTACGTCAAAACAGCACCATCCACTCTATTGTCCCATTCCACTACGTCAAACTAGCATCATCCCCCCTAATGCCCAACCAACTACGTCACAAAACCACCACCATACATTCTATTGCCCCACCCCACTACGTGAAAACAGCAAAAAACATGTTCTTGCCTTCCTACTACACCACAACACCATCATACACTCTACTGCCCCACCCCACTACGTCACAATAGCAAAATCCAATCTTTTGCACAACCCACTAGGCCGAAACAGCACAATCCATTGTATTGCCTCACCCTTATACGTCACAAAACAACACATGTTATTGCACCACACCACTACGTCACATTAACACCATCAAATCTATTACCTCAACCAACTAAGTCATAACACTATCCACTGAATTGCCCCACCCCACTACGTCACAATATCACCATCCAATCTCTTGCCCCACCCATCTAAGTCACAACACCACAGTCCACTTTATTGCCCCACCCCAATAGTTCACAATAGCACCATCCAATCTATTGTCACACCCCACTGTCCCAACATCTCCATCCACTCGATTGCTCAAACCCACTACGTCACAAAACCACCAAACACTTTATTGCCCCACTTCACTAAGTCAAAATAGCACCATCCACTCTATTTCCTCGCCCCACTACGTCACAACAGAACCATCCAATCTATAATCCCACACCACTACGTCACAACAGCTCCATCCATTCTATTGCCCCGCCCCACTAGGTCACAACAGCACCATCCAATGTTTTGGCTCACCCCATTAAGTTAAAACACCACCTTACCCTACATTGCCAGACACCACTACGTCACAATAACACCTTCCACTATATTGCCCTACCCAACTAAGTCACAACAGCACCATCCTATATATTGCCCCACCCCACTACGTCACAACACCTCCATCCACTCTATTGACTCAACCCACTATGTCAAAATAGCACCATCCATTTAATTTTCCCAAAACACTACTTCACATCAACACCATCCACTCTATTGCTCAAACCGACTACGCCACAACACCACCAGACAATCTATTACCCCACCCCACTAAGTCAAACCAGCACTATTCACTGTATTTGCTTCACCCCACTAAGTCATGAAAGCACAAACCACTGTATTGCTACAACCCACTACGTCACAACACCACCATCCACTCCATTTCCCGACCCCACTACGTCAAAACAACACCATCCACTGTATTGCCCCACTACACTACGCCTCAATACCACCTTCCACTCTACTGCTCAATCGCACTACGTCTCATAACAACCATACAATCTATTGCCCCACCCCACTATTTAAAATAGCACCTTCCAATGTATTGCCCCAACCCACTATATCACAAAACCATCCACTTTATTGCCCCACCCAACTATTTTGCAACACCACCTTCCACTCTATTGCTCAATCCCATTACGTCACATCACAACCATACTATATATTGCCCCTCCCCACTACGTCAAAACACCACTACCCAATCTATTGCCCCACCCAACTATGTCACAACAGCACCATCCACTCTATTGCCCACCCCAATACGTCACAATAGCAACATCAACTGTATTGCCCCATCCCACTAAGTCACACCACCATCCAATCTATTGCCCCACCCCACTATGTCAGAACAGCACCATCCATTCTATTGGTCCTCCCCACTATGTCACAATAGCACCATCCACTGAATTGCCCCACACCACTACGTCACAACACATCCATCCAATTAATTGCCCCTTCCCACTACGTCACAAGAGCAACAATCACTTTATTGCTCTACGCTACTATGTTACAATAGACCATCTACTCTGTTGCCCTAACCCACAACGTCATAGCACCAACATCCACTATATTGCCCCAATCCAGTACTCGAAACAGCTCCATCCACTCTATTGCTAAACCCCTCTACGTCACAACACCACCATCCACTCTATTGACCCAATCCACTACGTCACAACACCATCCAATCTATTGCCCCACCCCACTACGTCGAAACACCACCATCCACTCTATTGCCCCACCACACTACGTCAAAACACCACCATCCAATCTATTGCCCTGTCGTGCCCACTTGGGCATGGTGTTGATCTTCCACCAAGCTAAGCCCAGATGGACACGGAGGGAGGAGAATTCTAAGTTCTCAGTTCTAGATCTGGATCTAGATACCCGTAGCTGAGCTGCCACCAGCCTAAATGTCTAGGCAAAACTGTCTAGAATTTCTGCGGGAAGGAATCTTCGTAGAACAATACTAAGGTTCCAGCTTTCACTTGCATCTATTCTACTGATAAGTATTTACAAATTTACACAGTTAAACTCTGTCATTAAGGGATCTAACTTATCACGCTTGCCTCTCACGTAATACATTAAATAATGTTTCAAATTTAGAATTTCGACTCGACTGGATTTAAAAAGCCTGCTGAGTTATAACACAAGTCAAATAATCTTACCTTGGTATTTGCTGCACGTAGCGTTTCGTTGTATATATAATCGTTATTTTAAATACCAGCTTGTATTTGCAGTATTATAACTTGCAGCACTTCTGACTGTAGATACGTGTTTCGCCGGTTATGGTATCGTCGAGTTACTTGCGCCGAAAATCAGTTTGACAAAAAGCTCTCTATCGTAACTTTCTAAACGTTATATAGTGAAGAGGCACATCAGTCAGCGTTTTATGACTTCCTACATTACCATATATGCACGTAAGTTTATATCATTTTCAAAACCTATGAAACACCTGTAGGTCAGTCAAGCTGTAGTTACCAATAAATAAGTAGAGCAAGCTACTAACTTGCTGAATTTGCTTACTCTGTAAAACTGCAAGCTTCCTAGTTACAGCAATAGCACGACACTAATAAGTCTTCCTGGTTCTTGAATAACGTTTGTTTTTCCAAAAGTTAATTCCAAAATTTCTTTTCATGACAATTCTGTACATATCAGCAACAGTCCTGCTGTTACAGTGACCCAACGGTAACAATCTTATTTAAAATGTACAGCTGATTACTGACTGGAAATCACCTACATCTTATGTAACATCTTTTTCCATATACTCTTCAACTGAATGAAACGGGTTTTTCAAAAGAAACTTTTTAAATCATGCTTAAATTTATTAGTATTATTCGCTACTTCCTTGATACCGAGAGGTAGGGAGTTAAATAATGTAACACCTGAATAATACACTGCTTTTTGGACCTTAGTTAGGTTTGTTAAAGGAACATGTAAATCCAGTTTGTGCCGCGTATTTATTTTATGTAATTCCTTATTTACT
>Ga0123355_10014034_pt1 | contig 12496 bp, 3 predicted proteins | sample TergutEmb28metaG_3_FD_89872 | JGI IMG/M metagenome (GOLD analysis project Ga0123355, IMG submission 89872) | Embiratermes neotenicus P1 segment gut microbial communities from Petit-Saut dam, French Guiana - Emb289 P1 | ecosystem: Host-associated > Arthropoda: Insects > Digestive system > Gut ...
AACACATGTCACTACATATCTAAAAAATGGTATGAATGTGGACATGCTAATGTCATATGTCAAAGTACCTATGGGTAGGAAAAGCTCTGTCATTTTATCAGCAGATGTCCTGCCTAACATTGATGGGAGGGTGACAAGTGAACAATGGACAGGAAATGACATGGAAGGAAGCAGCCAGGGCCTAATCAGATATTAACCTGGCATTTGCCTGGAGGATGTGACAAAACCACATGTCATCTAAGAATAGCCAGTATTCCAATCAAGGTCTTAGCTGGGCACTTCCCACTTTCACTGCCACATCAACTTACTTGGTCTCTACAAGCTACTACTTACCATACTCAACATGACCACTAGTGAATGATGCAGGTGCTTTTACTATTTTGATCAAGAAAGGCAAGGATGATTTCTCCATGGCTCTAGGTGTTGCCACCACTACTGCACAGTCAGCAAGCCCTGCTGGGATAATTTACACAAAATATACTTCACTGATGACCGTGGCACTCTTCTTACATGACCAACAGCCCACATTTCATCACTTTGTACAGGCCTCTCATGTGAGAGAATGGAACAAATAACTGAATGTTGCTATGACTCATGTGCCACACTCAATATGCCCCACATTCTGCATGGCATGTCAAAACTTGAGAGTTATAAAATTTTTGCACTGGTTGGATTGCAATATGATGCAGAATTCCTGCTATTTTGAAGGAACATACTGCCTTCATCTTCAGCAGTTCAGAAGTCCTATAATTCAAGGTGAATACATTACATAATTGGATATCCTACTCACCCTACACATTTTCATTTTAATGGTACAAATGAAGAGCTGAATGTTAAATCAATAAAAATAACACCCAACACTGAAAACACATAGATCATGCTTGTTTATAAGGAGTGTCATGGAAAATGTGTATTTTGCATTATGGTGAGGTTATGGAAACTTGAAACTTTAGTCATGTAGACATTTATTACATTCCCTTAAATGTTACATTTCCCTCAACTGCCACTTTCCTCACTATTATGTTCTAATTTCCTGTGTTTTTAAGATAAGGTTAAATACTGATTTCACTATATGTTGTGCACATATTAATCTATTCTTACCACTGTGCAGTATTACAAGTATACCATAAACAATGACTTCACACCTGAAAACACAATACACATTAAGATGTAGAGCTATGCTGTGTTAACTCAAAATATCATACTACAAACACATACACAAAACGCTGGACACTAACCCATGTTTCTACCATGATCCTCACTCACACACCAACCGGTGACCAACGGCATTACTGAATGAACTGAACACGTGAGTGCTAAATCTCAGGTACTAATTGTCCACAAGATTCAGAACACTGACCTTCAGATTAGTGTGAAATTATATACTGATACAATTAACATGTACTATTAAACATACAACTTCATAGCTTCTGCTTTTGAATTACACAATTTATGTGTGTGTGTGTGTGTGTGTGTTTAAGTCACAATAACATGATGAGAACAGTTAAAGTGCAAAATCAAAACCCAAGAGCAGTACCACTTCTCCTAGCAGACTATATTTGGACAGACTTAAAAGCACAGAAAACCAGAATTCTGAAACTTATAACCATAGACACCAACAACTGAAATACAAGCATGTGTTTAATGTGTAATGTCATAAAAAAAATAATGTTTTGAATTAGTCCAAAAAAATTATAATCTGGTACACTCATTGGTCAAAAACTGTAACTTTAACATTCTAACAGAATATTAATATTGTATGAGTAGTTTAAGCTAAATTCAGACTTCAAATTGCAAGAATCAGCTACAATGCAGTATGTGGTGATGAATCGCTGTACAGATATGATCTTCTTGGGATCTACTGTCAATCCCTGGAAGATCAAATGGTAAATGTTAGGGATGTCAATCAATGTCAGTAACTTAAAATATTTGTATGACATTCTGAAACTGATAACAGATGTATGCATTCCATGTCAACATGCTGTAAATGAATATTCTCTCACAGGCAAGCTTTCCTCCCCTAACAATTACACTTTGCTATAAATATGGGAAACAGAATGCTGCCTGTGAAAACATCATCTGTTGCCAGACTCATAAGTAAGGCTTCTCTTCTGTACTCAAGATGAAAGAGATTGGCTGTATGGTTCAAATTAGTAAGTCTCTAAGCCAAAATTCTCAAGTGTACTCACTGTTCATGCACTGCATAATTTTACGTTTGCACCAGTCATAAAGACTTCTCTCATATTTAACCTGAATGCATTTAACATGACATACAGTTCCATTTATACTACTCTTATATTTCTGACATCAAAGTGCAGGGAAAAAAAAATATAAGAGGAGTCTTCATAAGTAATAACATTATTTAGCGCAGTGCAAGCTGAGTACATACTGAAAAGATTGGCTGCAAAATTTGTGTCAGTAAAAGTTGACTATGAACCATACCGCCACCCTGATTCTTCTTGATACTATCCTGCTGGAGAATTTCAGCAAAGTGTAAACTGAGTTCATACAGACTGCACTGGCTGTAAAAATCCATTTCTGTGATTGTCACACTTTATATTATTCTGCTGCAAAATTTTGTCATTTAACACAATGATAAACATATAGCTGCAATTAAACGGGATTAACTAACCCAAAATAAATTAGGTCATATTTTCAGTTCACAAACATTATAAGTTCTAAATTTTGAAGCATTATTAATTAAGGGAGAATATATTACTACTTTCACCCAGAGCAAACACTCTCAGTGTAATGTGGCTTATTTCAGTGTCCAATACTGGCTCGGTTGTTGGATGGAAGGAAACAGGAGTAGGAAAAGTTGTACTCCAACATGACAGCTATATATGATGAAGCTAATACTGGCAAACATTTGAGTTTGCAACATCTCAACCTAGCATATGCTGCAGCTGTATTCTGGTGAGAAGAGAAATTAATTCAGTTGCCACAGTCTCTGCTGAAATAAACAAGATGTTGGATCTTTGCTAGTCAATTAGTTCTGGTCAATATTTATATATAAATATTTTATTAAATATAAATAAATGTGTAATAATTAAATTACAACATGGTACACACAGGTATTGACAATGACTGACATCCCTTAAGAACTGCTTAATCATTAACCAGTGATTCGTTCCTTCAGTATTAACAGTAAGCAGTACTGACACAATTACGTGTCTAAAAATACAGCATGATTAAAAAAGATGAACTCAATTTCGTACATCTATATTTCCTGAACTATACATGGTATGTGAATGAGCTACATAACATTTGAAACAGGAGGTCCTAAATTTTCAAATTCCGCCACTAGAGCACTCGCCTAGCACAAAGCCATGCAGCAGTGTCAGTTGAGAGCAAAATGGCTACCATGCAGCACAAGATTTTTTGCGTTCATGAGTTCACTAAAACTGAGTCGGTGACTGCTGTGCAGCATGCATTTCATCTTCGTTTCAACATTCAACCTCCAGCGAGGATGAGCATTTGTCGTTGGACTCACCAATTTGAGCAAATAGGCTGTCTCTGTAAAGGCAAAAGCTCTGGCCAACCACGTGTATCAGAGGAAAACGTGAGACGAATTCAAGAGAGTTTTGAGTGTAGCCCACGCAAGTCAACCCGTAGAGCAAGGAGAGAACTTGGAATACCGAAACCAACTGTCTGGCATGTGTTGAGGCGCCGTTTACTGTTCAACTGAGTCCATCTTTTCGAATCACCCTGTAAAATAAGCTGGGGTGGCCTCCAACAGTAAATATTTATACAAAACTTTGTGAACAGTTTTAAAAGCTGGTAGGGCGAGGAGGAAACAGGTACACACGTTTGTGTATACACACACACAACACACATGCCAGTACTGCTACCTGTTCTTTCGCACCAGGCCAGCTAGTGCATTCACCTATTTTACATTTCTGGTGGAATACAGTGTCAGTTGCAGATACAAACCCTTTCTTCTTGTCTTAAAAGATCATGACTCTTACCTTCTCATAGATAAGGTTACTGTGCTAATATTTCAGTTGCGAAAAAACACTGCTAAAATAAAAAAAAATCTACCAACAACTGCATAAGGTAATCAAATCACCTTGTCCACTCCAAGTATCCCAAAATCCAGAAACTGTACCCCTTAATGACACACTAAAGAGTAATTAAATTTTCTTTATATACATATTTTACGATACTGTCTTGAAAAAAATAAAACTGGACATAAGCATTCACACAAGAATGGTGGGTATTGATCTTGTTTTGGGGTTTTTGCACCATATGTCTTTGGACTCTGGTACCGACATTCTACAGAATATCCTGGCCCCCATCTTCAAGGTTGAGTACAATTACAAATCGACACAGCATCATATCTCATTAAAAAGTTAAAAAAAAAAAACCCTCCTTAACCTCAAATGCATGACCTTAACTATTAATGCAGTACAAATCCAGAAGTTACATTGCACACATATGGTGTCATTCAGATACAGCATATCTTCATATGTATTCTATAGGACACAATATATCATCCAATTATGTGATACTCCTACTTCTGGACATGTATGGATATACTTTTCTTTTTTTACATATTACTTCATAAAGAATTAGTTCTCAAATCCATATAAGGTTGTGCAGATCTCAACTTTGCCACAATACACAGATACAATAACGTACAGTGGAATCTTTATCAAAATATTATGAACTTTACCAGTGATGGAATATTCCAGATGGCCACAAAACCAAGCACTTCTTGTGACACTACCAAATGAGCTGTTAGACCAATTCTAATGTACACAAACTGTAAATACGAACAGCTGCAACACTATATACCCTAGAAACACAGTTTGTTGCAGGTATATAACCGTAAATAGCCCGCATAAAGGTGATAAAAAGGATAATGATAACAATAATAATATGCACCACACCCGGCATTGCAACAGACAAATGGTACACACACACACACACAGACATTACACCAAATAGGCCAGATACAATAATTAAAAACAAAAAAACAGAAAACAGGCATACTCATGGATGTGGCAGTAACCATGGACAGAAATGTCATGCAAAAGGTAAAAGAAGAAAAACTGAGATACAAGAGTTAATGTATAGGAATACAATGATTGTGGAACATGAAATGTATGATTACACTTCTTATAATTGAAGCTACCGGAATAGCAACAAAAGGTTTCAAGAAAAATCTGGAAGCCATACCAGGAAAACATTCAATAGATTCAATACTAGGAACAACATAAATATGGAACTACTGCAGCCTGAAACTTGAAGCCTGAGAGGGGGGATCACTGTTGTTCAAGACAAGTACCAGGGAAAAAAGGCCTGTGACAAGAGACAACATAATAATAATAATAATAATAAAGAACATACAATTATTTTTATACCAGTACTCACTGGTACAAGGGGATTATTACTAAAGGGCTAAAAGGTACCTGGAAATAATACCAAGCAAGCATTCAACAGACTTGGGGGAAAGTGCTACAAACTGAAACTTAAAGCTGTTGGTTCAAGAGGATAATTACTGGGGGAAGAAAAAAAGAAAAGAAAAAAAAAAAACCCTGACATTAGAATAGATGATGAAACTGATAGCATTCAAACCCTATAATAAACTTTGTTTCTTATATGATAAACCTTGCATGAAACTGCAGCAGTAGGCAAAATCCCAGTAACGGAAAATTAAGCGAACCTCTTTACATACAGTCACCTCATGTAGTGAACATTTGGTACAATAACTTTATTTAATGTCATGATACAGAAATCATTGTCAGCATACATGGTCTTGCACAACTCATGAATGATCTTCAACTATATCAGAAACAAACACAGCAATGATTTACTGTACCCCTTTTTGGTTCCACATCAAGGTGGGATTTGAAATTTAACTTCTACAGACTTGACAAACTAGGCCTTGACTCTTCATAAAGTCTGGGAAATTGTGCCATCTGCTGGTAGTTGTATCAACTACATCATCTCTCATCATTTACCCGACAGTAAATTGTCATGTTATGATTGGACATATAATGAGGCTGTGAACAGTTTGGAAACGATGCTGCCACTGGAAAAAAATCAATCTTACTTTCACTGATTTTTACATCTGTTAAATTTTGTATAAATAAAATATATAATCTAGTTGTGTTATGCAAATGAACAACATTCCAGAATCCTTTCATCGCAGTCACATCTGGCACACAGGACCCAATTTGTCATACACCATGGGTCTCCAATCTGTGGCCACAGTTGTAAATAATGTATATATTGTAAAAATTACACAGTTCTGGTGGTTAGGTATATCTGTTACTGTTATTTATACACGTGCGGTTTGCAAACCATGCCATAACAACAGATGTAGCCCTTTGCCATAAGAAGGTCAGAGGCCCATCTCATACACTGTTACTTAAATTACGGAGAAATAATCCACAGAACTATATCTGAAGAACCAGGATGTGACAATATATCAATAGATGATGAATAACTGTTTTCAGATTCTTACAATTCATACAATTACATACACCTTAGCAGATCCAACACAACTTCATAAATTCCTTATGACATTACATATGAAAATATAAAGGTACATGTCTCCCCATAACATGCCACGCAGTCACAAAGAAGAAGTAGACGAATAGTTCTACTCATTCTTAACCTTGGCAACAGATGGGGGCGGGTGGTCAACGCCATGCCTTGGCCGCTTTACACCCGGGAAAGAGCCCCAGTACCCATTGTACAGAAGGATTAGTGGGCCCCAGGGACAGTCCGGATAAATGTGGAGAAAAGAAAATCACTTGCACTCACCAGGGTTCAAACCCTAAACCATCCAGCCTGTAGCAAGTCACTATACTGACTGTTATGTGGCCCCTCATACAGTTATGATATTGTAATCTACCTGGAAATCCAACTGCAATGACAAACATGGATATAACAATAAAAATTTCAGAGCATCAGCATGTATGAGAAGTTACTCATGAGAACGGCAATAAAACTGTTTAAACTGCATACATATCATCACTATTAGTGTGGCATTCCAATTCGACTTTCTACATTGTCTGATTACAACATAAGAGTCTAAGAACAATACTTTTGAACTTGGGTATGTCTCTGTCATCAGACAAAATGGGGAAGATGCCTTATTCAGCTAAGGAGGCACAAAAGCAATCCAAATGCAAGAGTCTATACCAGAACTATCACGAGCAATGATCTGGTTAGTAAAACAATGTGGTTAGTAAAACAATGTAAACTACATTGTGGCAGGTAAAACACACCCATCACAAAATAGTGTCACAGAAGCAATCCAGATGAAAACACTTGCTCTTTCTTGGCCTACCATGGTTTCTATCAGAGTAATTTATCACTTACTGTGCTCTACTGTCACAATACCTTTATGTCAGTAATGGTGGTACACATTCATCCACGTGGCTTGCTTTATGCCTAATAATGAAGATTAGCTGCATCAGTCCATCCACCTGGAGTGTTACAATAAACAATGATAACCACAATTAAAATTCAGACCCATTTTTGTCACTACAAATTTTCTTTAATCAGAAACAGGGATTGGTGACTCTTACTCAGAAACAGAATTGGTGATTTCTATTCAGAAACAGTGGTTTATGAGTCCTATTCAGAAATAAGGATTTACCTTCCATCCAGAAATAGAGGCTGGTGAGTCCTATTCAACTACCTCAATGGTATCTTCACCTTCAGAAAGGCATATTTAGTGACATGAGGTATCTTGTGTGCTACAGTAATTGCAAAAGCTATGCCAGTGGCAGCTCAGCTGTTAGCACAGCCACCCATTCTTGACAGGTTTGAGACAGATGCCAAATACAGAGATACCCCTGCCTCCCAGGTTCTGGGTTGGGCATGAGGCTGACAAACTCACCATGTACAAACTCAATTGTCTCAGTACCCCAGCAATGAAGAGGCTATGGCCCAAATATGGCATTATTTCTGTGGTACATTCAACATTGCAGTGTAGGTCAAATAATGTCATGTTCAATGACCTTTCACTGCTTACAATATTCATAAAAGCACAACAATGCAACTGCATTTAAATACTGCTACTAAACAACTGAAACATTAGCCTTCCCTTCTTGCAAACATTACATCAAGTCTTCAAGGCGTGAAACTACTGAACAGTAAACGCAAAAATATGTGGGAATGTGCCACTAGTATCTACCACGAAAGCCACCTCTAAAACCACCGCTGCCGCCCCCTTGATACCCCCCTCCCCCACCTCCTCTGTAAGAACCATAGCCACTGAAGCCATAGCCACCTCTCCCCTGGTTACCATATCCACCCCTAAAACTGCCTCTGTCACCACGCATCATCTTCATAGGTGGTCCATTATTGCCAAAGCTGTGTCCACGTGGTGGGCGTCGGCTGTTGAATCCTCCCATACCAACCTGCTCCAAGCCATGGCGTCCAGCATTCATTCTGCACAGCTGCTTTATGACATTTATCACCTTCTCATCAAGAGGAGACATCTCTGTGATAGATTCTGGGTCACGTGATGCTCGAATCACCAAACTTTCTAGGACTGGGCGAAGTGCAACTAATGCAGCTGCCACATGAGGCTTCATTGATAGATTGATCCAGTTGTCAAGACGCACCATGTCATCAACAAATTCCACCTTGCGGGACCCAAAGAGTAAGAGGTGAATAGGGGTCACCATGGTCATCTGCTTGCATGACACAGCACGTGTCCGGATCTTTTCTCCAAATACAAAGAATGGGAAAGGAAAATGCTGTTCCATGTTGCTGCAATTCACTGACGTCTTGTGGATCAATGCAGCTTTTGACTCCGTTGTAAGAACTTTGCGCTTCTCCTTGTGAAAGCACACATTTGGATACAGCCCCATGCACATCAGAGCTGTAACCATATCAAGCTTGGGGTCAGGTCCCCCTTGGAAGCTAAACACGGCAGGAACCATAGTCTCCTCAGGAAATCCTATGGACTGCAGCAATTCCTTCAGTTGGTTCTTGGCCTCCCATGTGACCCTTAGAGTGGGCATGGATAACATCTTATGGTCACAGAATGCTGCCTCTGCCTGCTCACCACCAATGCGTGCTTCTTCCCAGGCCTGAAAAGCATTTAACATGGCTATATGATCAGAATAACGGTTGCCAGAAAAAGCTTTCTGTTGGTATGTCAACCTTCTCTGATCTATTCCTGTTGTGAATACTTCTGGAAATGTTGAGCTATTGGCTGCCATTGTAGCTAGAGAATCACCACAAAAAAACATACTACCAAGAATCATCATCTTCCCAAGTCGAGGCTCTATGGGCAACTTTGCCAGTATTCGGCCCAGAGGGGTTAGCTCAGCATTGCTATCTAGGCATTTCATTTCTCTTAGAAGTACTTCTGCTTCAATGACTGCATCTATAGGTGGAGGTTGGATGGCCTTACTAAGGAACTGTCCTATATCTCCAAGTCGCAGCAACTTGATGGAAAGTGCCAGCTCATGAAGTGGAGTTCGGAACATTTCTGGTGTCATGTGTTCATCAAGACGTTCAAAGCGAGCCCTGCTGAGTAGGTGGAAGCAGAACCCCGGCCTAACTCTACCGGCACGTCCTTTCCGCTGTTCAAGATTTGTTCTTGAAGCCCACACTGTTGCATAGTTAGTCATATTATTGTGTGAAGTAAATAACTTCATTTTAGATTTGCAGCTATCGATCACATAGACAACATCATTAATTGTGATGGACGTTTCTGCTATATTTGTTGAGAGAATTATCTTTGTTACTCCCTCTGGTACAGGTTCAAATACTCGGCGCTGATCTTCTCTCGGTAACTGTGAATGAAGTGGGATGATGCTGTAGCTCTGGTTTCCAAACATTGGATGCTGTTGAAGGTGACGCATCAACGCAAAGATAAGGTTCCACCCAGGTAAGAATACTAGAACTGCACCTGGAATTCCCAATGATTTGACGTACTTCAACAATTCTTCTATTAGCTCAAAACTTACCTCCTTCTCACTCAACTGAGCTACTGCATTTCGAGTCTGTATAGAATAGTCTGCAGATACCACCTTATTGAGATTCTCTTCTTGATCTTCTGCACCTAGGGTTCCTTCGCTCTCATCCTTATCTTTACTGCGACGCTTCCGGGTATCAGCTGGTGGCACAAAGTTAAGCATCTGCACACAGTCCTCCAAAAAGTACTCCTGCACTGGATAAGCTCTGCCAGGTATCTCAACAACAGGGCAGTTGTTGAAGTACTCACTGAAGAGAGTGGTGTCAATGGTAGCAGACATGAGAATTAGTCGTAGATCAGGATACGTGTGGACCATGTCGCGTACAACAACCATTATAAAATCGCTGTTGACATCACGTTCATGAATTTCATCAACAATAACGTGTGACACTCCTCGAAGGCCATTCTCAAGTTTTCGAAGTAACACTCCAACTGTACAAAACAAAATTCCTCCATAAGGTCTTGGTAGGCATGACTCGAAACGCACACTGTAACCCACACTAAGCCCTAGTTGTTCTACTCTCTCATTGGCCACCCGGTCTGCCACAGATACAGCTGATATACGTCGAGGTTGTGTCACAACAATATTGCAATATGCACCTTGGCCAGACTGAATGTAATCATCTAATATGTACTGACATACTTGAGTTGTTTTTCCACAGCCAGTGTTCCCTCTTATAATAACAACAGGATTATCATTAATGGCTTCCATAATAGACCCTCTCATTGCAGATACAGGAAGAGCACTTCGCTCTTTTACCATGCCCTGAAGTGCAGTATCATTCTGCATTCTATCACGAAAATTGTTTGCCAGATCTTCACTAATTTGATCCATACTTGCTTGAGCAAGAGGACCTTCATCAATATTACAACCAGTCCATGGATTCCAGTTGGGTTGTGGGGGTGACCACGGCACAACACCCGCTAATTGGGGTTTTGATGATATAAAGTCATCCATAACATGTGATGTCAACAAAGACACTGGTCCTGCTCCAGCTTCCGTGGGAACTGACACTGGTTTTATCTGCAAGTCTTCTAATACAGCATTCACTTGTGCTTCCAAATCAGGACTCAGTTCTACTGCATATGGTTTCATCTGTTCACTTTCTTTATTTTTCTTGAGGGTACCACTAAATGCTTCTATTACTCCTAGATGAAATAACTGACGCACTAGTGACAGTGCACAGCTCTTAGATGCACTCTGTTTGTTGGAACCTGTCTCTCGACCTGTAATGGTTCTTCCTAACTGCTTCACAAAGAAGCTCATTTCTGCAACAAAACTTCTGGTATGATCTGGTCCCACAGGAGTGTACTTGTAGTCACTCTGGACGCGATGCATCTGCATGAACTGATGCAGCTTCGATTTCGCATTCTCTACCGTCCAGTTGCCATGAATACTTGCATTTACATCCAAGTCCTCTGCTTCTTCCACTTTCTGCTGCTCAGCCAATCTGTCCATATAAGTTTGAGGGTGGTCTCCATCACGCTGGTATGGACGATAAGCCTCACCAATTTCATTTGGACCCATGCCAGGCTGAAAAACAGGGCGCGTGAGTCCAAGCGACACATGAGGTGCAGCAGGACCTCCGGGTGGTAGTTCTGACTGAGATGCATCTGTGGCATTTGTTGCTTGTACAGGCTCGGTCGGAAGATCCTTTGGACTGACAAGAGACTGACGCATCAGATACTGAACAAAATCTCGTGCCGCATTACTCTGTGAATCCTTTTTGTTTGTTGAATTGCCTGCGCCAACATAATCGAAACCTTCTACACGCACTTCGCATAAGAAACGCTGTCGATGTTTCGGGCCCGTAGGTCGAACATCAAACTGCGGAGTCACTTTCTGTTTTGTACACCACTGGTGAAAAAACGATTTTATATCGCTCATGGTGCAAATATTTTCACTACCAACATGGAATGAAAGAATCTAGCACTTACATGAAATAACTGTTTTCGCACTTTATGCTACTACACAAGCCTCCTTTTTCCACCGGTTCACGCCATTCCAGATTGAAAACGACAGGTCTGACATCATTCAACAAATCACATTCTTTTCCTGTGTGAAAATTCGAAATACTTCTCGTATAATAGGAAGTTTTCATTGTACTACCATCTTACTGAAATCTGATTTATTAAAATAATAAGTATAAGCGTTATTCAGCGACTTCTATTCTCTTCCTAAACTGTAAAGACTATTAATTACGAACAGCGACTGGAGAAATTAATTTTATTACGTTGCCTATACCAGCTGCCCCACGGCATACCAAGTGCCTGGAACGAGGTAAGCGACACTACTAAAGATCATTCACAGATAATCTAGTATGGATCATACGCGGTGTGTAAACGTTTCGTGGTTGTTCGAATTAGTTTCCGGCAAGTAGCATCTAGCAGACAAAATAACCAACTACCTACATCAAACGACGGAAATGTGCACAAAACTAGACACAGAACGGTACTTATTGGTTACGGCAACGTCGCATTAGGTGTACCACGGATTAGCTATGATGATGGTGATGCTACCATGGATCAGAGTAGGATGCTACC
>Ga0123355_10014035_pt1 | contig 12496 bp, 8 predicted proteins | sample TergutEmb28metaG_3_FD_89872 | JGI IMG/M metagenome (GOLD analysis project Ga0123355, IMG submission 89872) | Embiratermes neotenicus P1 segment gut microbial communities from Petit-Saut dam, French Guiana - Emb289 P1 | ecosystem: Host-associated > Arthropoda: Insects > Digestive system > Gut ...
AAAGTTCAAAAAAAAAAAAATAAAAAAAAAATTAAAAAAAACATAGACTTGAGTATAGTGGGGGGGGGGGGGGGGGGGGGTATTATATATGTAATCGTATTATATGTAAACTATTTTACTATACATTTTTTAAGTTTGTAAAAAAATTTTCAGTTTGCGAAAATAAATGCGAGAAAAATATAAGCCCTGAAAAAACTTCTGCATAAAACACGATACTTAACTCTGCAAGAAATCATTTTATGAGAGGTAACTTCGGATATGTAATCTTAGAAATAAAGGAAATAAAAACACTATGAAAAGAAAAATTTTAGCTATTGCTCTGATATTTGTGCTTGCATTTGCAGGATTAGCATTTATCGGTTGCAACAATGGTCTACCAACAAGACCTCCTGGGGTAATTACAAACCCACCAGCGACAGCGCAGGAAATGTACGATGCTTTATACGCAGATGGCTGGACTGTAGCGTTGGGTGAAGAGCCTGAAGGTACAGTTATTTCTGGTTTTAGAGGCTGCCCAGTAACTACTGCAATAATGACAGGCGATGCGAATTTTGAAATGCCAACTGACTTATCAACAATTGTTTGGCAAGAGACAGTAGAAGTTGTCTTTGCAAACGATGAGGCTACAGCTATACAATTGTATGCTAGAGCAACAGCGTTTATTGAAGTTATGGCAGCTGAAGTTCCTCAAGGCGTTACATTTAATCACAATGTAGCAAGAAGAGGTACCGTTGTAACCATATGGTTTTCGACAAGTGCCGCATTGTCAGATGTTCCAGAGTTTGAAACTCCAGAAACCCCGGGTGGTGGCGATAATTCACCAACATTAACTCCTGATAGGCCAGTTGGAGTTGCACCAGAATTTGTAAGAAGAGCACCTAGAAGTGAAGATGAATTATATGCAGCAATAAGTTCTACTTGGCGTGCTGTAGAAAGGTTTACTCTTAACGATGCTATTGAAATAGAAGCATGGAATTGGTGTGACATTTACGATTATGCAGTGTGGAATGATGCACTACCAGCAGGTGTTGATGCTAATGGTTTTGCTTGGTACGAAATAATTACAGCTATTTTTGCCGAAAATGCAGATGTTGCTAATGCTTGGTACGAAGATTTTGCTGCTGATATAGTTGAATTTCAAGAATATTTTGATTATGCAGGCTGGGCATTTAATTACGAGTTAGTTAGATTTGGCAACACGGTTATCTTTTGGTATTGGTACGAAATGCCGCTTTCTGTTCTTTTGTAAAATGTGAATCATATTATAAGAGCCTCGATTATAAAATTTATAACCGAGGCTCTTATAATGTGAAAAATAGCTAAACTTTTTCTACTGTATATCCATTTGGTACATCTTTAATAGTGTATCCTAATTTTGCAATCTCGTCCCGTAATCTATCACTCTCAGCCCAATTTTTATCGGCTCTTGCTTTAACTCTTAATTCGGCTAAATCTAACACGGCTTTTGGTAACTTAATTGCTTTTACATTTTCTTTTTTAAGATCTACTACTTTTGCTAAGTCTAAACCAAAAACGCTATCAAACTCTAGGGCTAGGTTATAAATATCTATACTAGGAGTTTCTTTTAGCATAGTCCATAAAGTACCAAGCGCCATTGGGATATTTAAGTCGTCTTTTACGGCCGTTTCAAATTCTAATTTATAACTAGATATTTTTTTAGCAGAGGCTTTTATTTTTGCGGCAGCCTTATGTTTTAGTAGGGCAGCGTGTAATCTCTCTAAACTTACCTTAGCAGCGTCCATTCCCTCAAATGTAAAATTAAGTTCTTTTCGGTAATGGGCGTTAAGACAAAAATATCTAAACGCTAGGGGAGAGTAACCCTTATCAATAAGGTTTTGCACGGTGTAAGCGTTACCTAAACTCTTGCTCATTTTGCCACCATTTACAAGCATAAAGGCACCATGTAGCCAATAGTTTACTGTTTTTACACCCTCTCTAGCCTCAGATTGGGCAATTTCGTTTTCGTGATGTACAGGGATGTGGTCAACTCCGCCTGTGTGGATATCAAGTTTAGTTCCAAAAAACTTTTTGCAAAGGCTAGAGCACTCTATATGCCAACCGGGGTATCCCATACCCCACGGGCTTTGCCATTGCATAATATGGTTTTTTTCTGCTTTTTTCCAAAGGGCAAAATCCGCAGGGTTTCTTTTTTCTGTATTAACGCTAACTCTAGCGCCTGCTTGTTGCTCGTCTAATTTTATTTTGGATAATTTGCCATAATCTTTGAACTTAGAGATGTCAAAATAAATTCCGTCAGAGGTTTCGTAACCGTAACCCTTATCAATTAGGGCAGCTACATAGTCTATCATTTCAGGAATATAGTCGGTGGCTTTAGCATAAATTTCGACTTTATTTATATTTAGTCTTTCGCAGTCAAATAAAAAGACTTTAGTAAAATACTCGGCAATTTCCCACGGAGTTTTTTGCGCTTTTTTAGCAGCAACCTCCATTTTATCTTCACCCTCGTCGCCATCGCTAAGTAGGTGTCCAACATCGGTAATGTTGACAACTGTTTTTAGCTTAAATCCAGATAGTTTAAGGCCACGGCGTAATAGGTCCATAAAAATATATGTACGCAAATTTCCGATATGTGCGTACTGGTAAACAGTAGGGCCACAACTATAAATCGTTGCAGTTTTTGCTTTTAAGGGGACAAAATCCTCTTTAGCTCTTGATAGAGTGTTGTATAGTTTCATAAATATAATTACTTTTTTTCTTGAAAACTTTTTTGTAAAAAAGTTTTCAAACTTTCAAAAAACTTCTAAACTTTTGAGTGCGTAATGTCAACACTCTGATTATTTTTTATTTTGTAGTCGCTCTACAATATCCTCAATTTGTCTATTGATTTTATTTAATTCGTCCCAAATAGGGTCGGGAAGTGAGTGGTCTAGATTGTCACATTTTTCGCCGTTAAGTCTAACGATTCTTCCAGGTATTCCCACAACTGTAGCATAGGGAGGTACTTCTGATAACACAACGCTGCCTGCACCAATTTTTGCACCTTCTCCAACAGTAAAGCTACCAAGCAATTTTGCACCAGCACTAATCATTACATTGTCTTTAATAGTAGGATGGCGTTTGCCTTTTTCTTTACCTGTTCCGCCAAGCGTTACACCTTGATAAATTGTTACATTATTGCCAACAACGGCAGTTTCTCCAATAACAACACCAGAGCCATGGTCAATAAAAACACCTGTTCCTAACTTTGCACCAGGGTGAATTTCAATTCCTGTCAAAAATCTAGCCCAAACGCTAATAATTCTAGCAATAAGTTTATAGTTGTGTCTATAGAAAAAATGAGCAAGCCTATGATAAACAACAGCCCAAAAACCGCTGTAAGTAAGTATAATCTCAAACAGGCTTCTCGCGGCTGGGTCATTAGCCCTAATTGCCGCCAAATCCAATCTAGTTTTTTCTAAAAAACTCATTATTCATATTATATACGAGAACTAGAATTAGTGTCAACATTATTGTTGACTAATAAAAATAAATGTGTTATAATACTTTTTATGAATTTAGAAGTGGAATCTTTATATGCAGAGGCTAGACTTAGCGAGATGCGTCAAGGCAAACAGTTGTTTTATGAGAATAAAGTTTCGGATTTGAGGCTTGGCGGCATTGAAGCAAACAAACCTTTAGTTACTGGTAATTGTTCAGAGGATAAGAAAGGCTATTCCGTTGTTATTTCGTTTGACGAACAAGGGGGGTTTTATGAATGCTCTTGTACTTGTAATGCGTCTTTAACTGATGGCGCATGCAGACATATTGTTGCTGTGGCACTCTCTAGTGAGGCTAAATTTGCAGGCACATTTGGTGAAGCACAAGACGGGGTAGGTGGGGACAGTTCTCGTCCAAGGACAGATACAATTGTTTATCAGTTAGCTTCAGAGTTAGCAAGAAAAAGAATTAGTGCAAGATATGATACAACCCTTAAAAAAGTTAGCTTGATACCAGTCCTTATGTTGGATGGTGATGCTAAACTGCATTTAAGAGTAAACATTGCAAGAAACAGGTCTTATGTAGTTAAAAGCATTGCTGACTTTTTGCGTGCTTTAGATACTGGTAGTCGTCGTCGTTTTGGACAAGATTTAGAACTGCAAGTAATTAGAGAAGTTTTTGACGAGCATAGCAGTAAACTAATTGATTTTATATTTGAGGCTAGTAAAGAAAATAATTACAGAAACAAAACTAAATCAGAAAACATTAGGTCAGATATTATCAATCTATTGCCAGGTGATTTAGATGAATTTTTTGCAATAAACGAAGGACGACTTATAGAGTATGAGGCGGCGCAAATCAAGCAAGGAATGCGTAGGTTAGAGCTAGGCGTCGATACTCTTAAAGCAAATGTATTTATAGAGAGTGGTGATGGCGGTTTTTATATTACTACAGATTTTCCAGCAGGAAGGCTGCTTAATGGTAAAAAATATGACTACTACATAACTCAGACTAGAATTTATAGATTATCTAATAAATTTAGTGCCAAGATTGTTTATATTGCAGAAACCTTATTAAAATCGGGCAGAACCTTTGTACTAAAGTCTGATATGCCACTTGCCTATAATAATGTAATGCTTGCTGTCGAGCCAGAATTAAATATTGTTGCTCCTAATATTGATTTAAGTAAATATGTTACTCCTCCACTTGATGCTAAACTCTTTGTAGGTTTAAGTGGGACAGGCGAATTGGTGGCTACGCTTGACACAAGTTATGATTCAGAGCATATAAATGTATTTAATTCTGAATTTGCGGGTGAAATGGTTAGAGATATCGAATCAGAAAAAATGCTAGTTAGCGTACTAGAGGAATTTTTCCCGAATTCTCCTAATCTAACATTATCATCAGACAGAGATATTTATCATTTCCTTAAAGAGGGCCTACATACAATAGCGCCACACGCAAACATTGTGCTTGACGCTAAAGTAAAGGCTATAAAAATCAAAAAGCCGCCTAGTGTTAAAATTGGTGTTAGGCTAAGTTTGGGGCTATTGGAGTTAGATTTAATAAACAGCGATTATACAAGCAAGCAAATGTATGATATGGTAAGTGCTAGTGGCGAGCATGGTTTTATAAGGCTCGCGGATGGTAGTTTTGTAGACCTAACGGATAGTGCGCTAAATAGCTTGTCCGACTTTTTTATTGTTGCAGGGCGTGATGCTAAAGAAAACTCGCAGTTGCCAATTAGTTATCTGCCATTTTTACATGACGAATTTGCAAATGATTTTGACGGGCAAATTGATTTTGATGCCCTTAGTTTAGATTTGATTAAAAAACTAAAAGCGCCACTTAAAAATAAAAAAGTTGAAGTTAAGGGAATTAAGGGCGAATTAAGAGAGTATCAAAAAGAAGGACTTGCGTGGCTTAAAGCAAGAGCAGATTTAGGGCTTGGTGGGATACTTGCCGACGAGATGGGGCTTGGTAAATCGCTGCAAGTAATAGCACTTTTTAGTTTATTAGCTAAAGATAAGTGTATTATTGTTTGCCCAACCTCGCTTATACTAAACTGGGTTGCAGAGTTCAAAAAGTTTGCGCCACAAATTAAAACTGTGCCAATTTATGGTACAGCTCAAGAGAGGCTAGCCACAATATTTGAGACGCAAAAAGCCAAAGGTGATGCTGTTTTGATTACAAGTTATGAGTTATTAAAAAGAGATGAGGAGTTATATAAAGATTATAACTTTAATTTTGCTATTCTTGACGAGGCACAATATATTAAAAATCCTACAACTTATAACTCAAGAAGTGTAAAGTCGTTAAAAGCAAAATATCGTTTTGCACTAACGGGTACACCTATAGAAAATTCGTTGTCTGAATTGTGGAGTATTTTCGACTTTATTATTCCAGGCTTTTTATCTAATTATGCTAACTTTAAGCTAGCATACGAAACAGCTATAATAGAGGGTTCTGAGGTGCAAACAAATAGATTTAAGGCACTTGTAGCACCATTTATTTTGCGTAGACTAAAAACGGATGTATTAAAAGAATTGCCAGACAAAATCGAAACAACAATTTCTGCACCACTAGAGGGCGAGCAAAAAACTCTTTATATGTCGCATATTTTACAAGCTAAAAAAGAGCTTCATGAAATGGGTGGTTCTATTCAAAATCATATTGCATTTTTGGCATTGCTTATGAAAGTTAGGCAAATTGCATGTGACCCTAGGCTAATTTTACCTTCATACGACGGTAATAGTGCAAAGTTTGAGGCTTGTATTGATTTAGTAAAAATGAATATAGAGGGCGGCCATAAAGTACTGCTATTTAGTCAGTTCACTTCGATGATTGATTTATTTAAGGATAGATTTATCAAAGAGGGTATAACTCATTATATTCTAAAAGGCGATACAAAAAAATCAAAGAGAATGGACATGGTTAATAGTTTTAATACAGACGAGACTCAAGTGTTTTTAATTTCGCTTAAAGCGGGTGGCACAGGGCTTAACCTAACAGGTGCCGATACTGTTATTCATTACGACCCATGGTGGAATGAATCTGTTACAAGTCAAGCTACCGACCGTGCGCATCGAATGGGACAAAAGAAATCCGTAAGAGTTTATCGAATGGTTGTAGAAAATACCGTTGAGGAAAAAATGCAAGAGCTATCAAAAAGAAAAAATGCGTTATCAAAACTAATTTTAGAGGGCAGTGCCGAGAAATTAAGTCTTGATGATATGATAGAGCTTTTGGGGTAGATTAGCATGAAAGCTTCATATTATCCAATTCAAATACCTTATATGCTAAGTCGAGAATTTAATAACGCTATTGGTTACATCGAAGAGATTATAACTTGTCTTAGCGATTTTGTGATATGTGTATGGGAAATGACACCAAAGATAGAAAGCAAAGCAATTGTTGCTAATCATGTAATTGTGGCAGATGGCTGTATTGATTTGGTGGTTGATTTTAGGTATAAAGAAATATGTTTTGCAGGAATGAGCAAAACTAAATTTGATGATAGAATAGAACTGCCGTCTAGACATATGGGTGCAAGATTAAAAGCGGGTGCGTTTCAAGCAATAACAGGGTTTAATGCAAACGAGGCTATGGATAAAATTTTGCCACTTTCAAAAGTATGTAAAGGCTTTAACGAAAAAGAGTTTTTTACTAAGGATAAGCGAACAGCAAAAAGTAGATTTATTGACTTGCTAAGAAGTTTAACAAGCGGCAAAGAGCTAAGCGAATACACAACACTGTTTGATAGATTGTATCGTAACTTGCCTGATACAACTGGTGAATTATATGACATAATAGGGTATAGTCCTAAACAATGCCAAAGGCTCTTTGATAAACACTTTGGACTAACGCCACAAATGGTTCTAAGTGTTTTAAGGTTTCAAATGTGTCTTAGTCTACTTGTGGACAGTAAGATAGGCATAAGCGAAACATTAGGGCAAGTGAACTATTACGATCAAGCACATTTTACCAACGACTTCAAAAAGAACATAGGGATAACACCTTTGGATTTAATAAAGCTATATAAATGACGAATATTTCCAAGACTTTAATTTTTGTTTTAGACTATAATATAACTGTTGTCACAAATGGGCAATAATAGGAGACAAAAAATGAGATTAGCAACATGGACATATGTAGACGGATTAGACGCGGCAGTCACTTTTTATCAAAAAGTTTTCGATTCAAAAATAAAAGAAGACGAAACTTGGAAAAAAGAAAACGGCAAGTACGAAATCTGTACACTTGAACTTGAAGGTAGAGCAGCGTTTTCGCTAGCAGAACGCAAGGGCAAATATGCAATTGAGGGCAAGGCAGTTGCAGGAAACACTATGCAATTGTGCATGCTTTATCCAAAGAAAGATTTACCTAAACTTAAAAAAACATATGAGTTACTAGCGGAAGGCATTGATGTTCGTCTACCACTGCAATCAGATGCATGGACGACTCACACTTGCGACCTAATAGACAAGTATGGTATTCGCTGGTGCTTGATGGTTTGGGGTGAATAAATATATAAGATAATTAAAAAACGCATTTCATATTGAGGTGCGTTTTTTTGCGACAAAAATAGTCAAAATAAGCTTTGCATATATCTAAAGCTTGTACATATATATAAGTTTGTAATGAAAGCTTTAGGTATAATTTTTTCCAATATTCACGATAAAGAGATAAGACCGTTGACGAGTGAAAGAACGCTTGCAAGCGTTCCTTTTGCAGGACGCTACAGGTTGATTGATTTTGCCTTAAGCAATATGGTAAATAGTCGCATAGCTAAAGTGGGGGTAATAACAAAAGACCACTATCAGAGTTTGATGGACCATGTGGGCAACGGTAAAAGTTGGGATTTGGCACGCAAAAAAGGTGGGCTTATTTTGTTGCCACCTTTTGCAGTTAATCAAACTAATCTATATAAAAATAGGTTTGAAGCATTGTGTCAGGCAAGGCAGTTTTTGGCAAAAGCGCAAGAAGAATTTGTTATAATGAGTGATTGCGATAGTGTTTGTAATTTAGATTACACGCCTATCCTAAGACGACATATAGATAATGCTGCTGACATTACAGTAGTTTATTCTAAAAAAAACACAAGCAGTAGTCGTGTGTCAACAGTTTTTAATTTAGATAAAAGCTCTCGAGTTGTTAGTTGCGGTGTAAATAGTAATCCTAAAGGCAAACAATTAGTTTTTACAAACATGATTGTTTTAGGTAGAAAATTCCTATTAAATTTGATTGATAATAGGGCAAATTTGGGTTATAAAAGTTTTTCAAAAGATATTTTGACAAAAGTAGATGAATATAAAATTTTTGGGGTAGAGACAACAGGGTATTATCAACAAATTGAAGACATAGAGTCGTATTATAATATTAGTATGCAGCTGCTAGACATTAAAACTAGACAAAAGCTTTTTTATAAAAATGGCAATAGTATTTATACAAAATTAAGGGATTCTGCACCGATGAGACTAACAGACACAGCTAGCATAAAAAATAGTCTTATTGCAGATGGTTGTCTAGTAGAAGGCACTGTAGAAAATTCGATTTTGTTTAGAGGCTGTAGAATTAAAAAAGGGGCGATAGTTAAAAATTCGATTTTGTTTCAAGATTCGATTGTTTCTGAGGATAGCAGCCTAAATTGTGTAATAACTGATAAGGAAACAACCATTTTAGAGCGGCGATGTTTATCGGGACATAACACTTATCCGCAGTATATAGCTAAGGGATTGACTATTTAGGGGACATCTCTTCTTGAGACATTGTCAGCAGTTTTTATAGCCCGTAGAAACTCCATAGAAACAAAACTTAATAAAAAACAACAAGAGGCTTAATATGAGTAAAAATAAAAACATATTATATGTAGGTTCCGAGTGCACGCCGTACGCTGGTACGGGGGGATTGGGGGAGGTTTTAGGTAGTCTTCCGCAAAACATAAAGACCAAAAGTAATGACTACAATGCGGCGGTTATTTTGCCGCTGTATCAATCAGTAAAAAATGAGTTTGGTGACAAGCTTACATTTTTAGGTAGTGTTTTAGTTGATTTGGCATGGCGAAAACAATACGCTGGGCTTTTTCATAGACACAAAAATGGTGTAGATTATTATTTTATTGATAATGAGTATTACTTTAAGCGTCCTAATATTTATGGATATTATGACGACGGCGAAAGGTTTGCGTTTTTTTCTAAAGCGGTGTTAGAGGCATTGCCAATGCTTTTTGACCGCCCTGATATTTTGCATTGCAATGATTGGCACACGGCACTAATTCCTATTTACTATAAATTATTTTATCAATTCAGAAAAGAATTTGCAAATATCAAAAACATTTTGACAATTCACAACATAGAATATCAAGGTAAGTTTGACAATTCAATCTTAGAGGATATATTTGGAATTGATTCTAAAGAGTTAGGTTCGTTAAGATTTGACGGTTGTATAAACTTACTAAAGGGTGCGCTTGATTATGCAGATTGTGTTAGTACAGTTAGCCCTACATATGCTATTGAGTTGCAAAGTGCATACTATGCACATGGCTTAGAGAGTATAATTAAAAAGAATGCTCCTAAAATGAGGGGTATTATAAATGGCATTGATACAACTATTTATAACCCTAAAACTAATAAAGCACTAGTGGCACATTATTCTAATAAAAATATTTCAGGTAAAGAAAAAAATAAATCCGAACTACAACAAATGCTTGGGTTAGAAAAAAAGCCTGATGTACCTGTGGTTGCAATTATCAGCAGGCTAGTGGGTCATAAAGGTTTAGACCTTGTGAGATTTGCCGCAAATGAGCTTCTTAAAAAAGATATTCAGCTTGTTATTTTAGGAAAAGGTGAAAGAGAATATGAGGAATTTTTTAAGCACATCGCAAAGTTGTATCCTACCAAAATTGCTACCGTAATTGATTTTGACAAAGATTTAGCGCATAAAATTTATGCGGGTAGTGATATGTTTTTGATGCCAAGCAAATCTGAGCCGTGTGGGCTTGCACAAATGATGGCATGTAGATATGGAACGGTTCCGATAGTTAGGAGTACAGGCGGGCTAAATGATACGATTTTAGAAGGGGCGCTTGGTAACGGTTTTAGATTTAGTACCTATAATGCTACTGATATGTTATCGGCGCTTGATAGAGCAATTAACTTGTACTGTTTAGATATCGAAAAATGGCAACAATTAGTAAAAAGATGTATGCGTGTCGACTTTTCGTGGAAACGCAGTGCGGGCGAGTATATAAAATTTTATGAGGGCATAAAGTAAGGCTTTAATTATTCGGGCGGGCGAATCGTCTGTCCGAATGACAAAATAATAAATATGCAAAAACAATTACAAAAAAATAATAAGTTGTTAAAGTCAGTAGACGAGAAATTAAAAAAATATTGCGGAGTAACAAGTAAAAAATGTGTTACTCCTGAACTTTTATATAAGGCGTTAGCGTTGTCTGTGGTAGATATTGTTCTTGTTAAAAAGAGAAATTTTAATGCCAATAATATAGCCGCAAAACGCAAAAAAGTATACTACTTGTGTATGGAGTTTTTGATTGGTAGAAACCTAAAAAATTCACTTTTTAATTTGGGGCTACTAGAAAATGCTAGGCAAGTTACAGATAGATACAGTTTTGATTTAGACGACATTTTTGAATTAGAGAATGACCCAGGTTTAGGTAACGGCGGTTTAGGGCGCCTTGCAGCCTGTTTTATGGACTCGCTTGCAAGTTTAGATTATCCGGCAATGGGATTTTGTCTTAAATATGACTATGGTTTGTTTAAGCAAAAAATCGTAGAAAATCAGCAAGTAGAGTTGGCGGATAAATGGCTTGATACAGGCGAGGTATTCATTAACCCGAAAATTGACAAGAGCTTTAAGGTTAGTTTGGGTGGCACAATTAGGCATGAACACAGGCAAAATAAAATTGAAATTTTTCATGAGAACGCAACAGAAATTTTGGCTACCGCACATGATATTCTAATTGCAGGATGCGATAGTAATGGCGTCTCTAATCTTAGATTATGGAAGGCAAACACAACAGCAGATTTTGATATTCACTCTTTTAATAGTGGCGATTATTTGCAGGCCGTACGAAAAAGGGAAGAGGCGGAGGCACTGTGTAAAGTTTTATATCCAAATGATTCAGAACATCATGGCAAGCAGTTGCGACTAAGTCAGCAATATTTTTTGGTGTGTGCAAGTTTACAGAGTATAATAAAAGACCATATTCAGGCGGGCAATCCACTAAACAGGCTTGCCGATTTTGCGGCTATTCATATTAATGATACACACCCAGCTTTAGCAATTCCAGAGCTTATGCGTTTGTTGCTTGATGAGTATGGATTTTCGTGGGAGCAAGCATTTGATATTACTCAAAACTGTATGGCATATACAAATCATACTGTTTTAGTTGAAGCGCTTGAGAGTTGGGACGAAAGTTTATTTGCTAGGCTTTTACCAAGAATTTATCAAATCATATTAGAAATAGATAGACGATTTTGTTTAGAGTTTGATGGCGACAAATTAGATAATATGCGTATCATAAAAAATGGAAGAGTGTATATGGCTAATTTATGCGTGATTGGCAGTCATAGTGTTAATGGTGTATCGGCGCTTCACAGTAGCATTATTAAGGATACAATCTTTAATGAGTTCAATTCTATCATGCCAGATAAGTTTACTAATGTAACAAACGGCATTGCTTACAGAAGGTGGCTAAATCAATCTAATCCACGGCTAGCGGATTTAATAGCAGAAACAATAGGCGATAAGTTTATAAAAGATGCTAGTCATCTAAATGACCTTCTAAAGTATAAAGATGACAACTCTATGCTAGAAAAGCTAGCATACATTAAGCAACAAAATAAGATTGACTTTTCTAATTATGCTGGAAAAAACTTAGGACTTGTAATAAATCCAAATTCAAGATTTGATGTTCAAGTAAAAAGATTGCACGAGTATAAAAGGCAACTTCTAAATGTTCTAAAAATCATTGATAAATTTTTGTTTATTAAAGATAATCCAAATGTTAGCGTAA
>Ga0123355_10014037_pt1 | contig 12495 bp, 7 predicted proteins | sample TergutEmb28metaG_3_FD_89872 | JGI IMG/M metagenome (GOLD analysis project Ga0123355, IMG submission 89872) | Embiratermes neotenicus P1 segment gut microbial communities from Petit-Saut dam, French Guiana - Emb289 P1 | ecosystem: Host-associated > Arthropoda: Insects > Digestive system > Gut ...
CATATGTAATTGTACTTTTAACTATTGCATGATAAATATGAGTCTTTGTTTTGAGGGTCACATCACGGTCCCACAAAATGCTGTTTAGTTTCGTTATAGCTGCTCGTCCTCTATTAATTCTATATATATATATATATGTGTGTGTGTGTGTATATGTATGTATGTATACGGAACAGATTTAATTTTTCTGCGACCTTCATAATTCGTGCGACTGCCGTCTCCTCTTTCTCTCCAATTTTTTTTTCCCCCCCCTTTTTATGTTCTTTCTTATCTAGAAACTTTGCATTCTCTATTGTCGTTATTATCATCATTCATCGCCGGTATCATCACAGTTGTGTTCGCTGGCGCCATTAGATGCTAAATTGCACATAAGAATTCATAGTTTCGGTATGACCACGATGAGATGGTGCCAGCCCCAGGCCTAATGAAGCAGAACCGTCAGACGGCTGGCTGTATGACCGGACAGAGTTATAATTTGGCCGTCAGTTCAGAAGACGAGGCGAGGGCGTCTGCACCGAATTACAGAAGTGCCCATCCCTATACCAGCAGTAATTAAGAAACATGACTTCTTATGGTCCTGTCCATCTCATCTACCCTCCCAACTTAAACCACAAATTGCTGTTCTTTGTATCTTCTCTTTTCTGGAATTCTGTGACACGCCAACTGGGTATCGAGAAATTAACCTTATGGTTTATATTCAACAGAGGGTCGCTTCGGTGGATACGGATTCATGTAATACTTGAAAGTTTATCGCCCCTCGAAGATTCACAAAATCCGGTCCAAAACAGTCCTACAGAATTGTCCATTCTGATTGATTACGTATTGCACTCTCAGGTCTGTAACTTGTGGGCGCGGGAAGGAACACCTAAGAATATGTTAATTCATTCAAGGCGATACAACATGAAGGAAGTAGTGAAAAGGTAAAATAAATTTCAAAATAACATTTAGTTTGCGTGATTTCAGTCTTCCGCCGCGGTGTAAATGAGTACTGCGATTATTCTTCAGGGACTGCTTGACTCTTAAAGATGGGACCGATATGTTGTCCCGAAATGTCGGTAAGAAACTGCCAATCTACGCTGCCTAAAATCCCAGAAGAGCGCAGATAACATTTACTTTCCTTTTAAAATTATTGTTAATTTTTATGTCGCCCACCAGTGTATGTGGTTTGGTCCAAACCATCACCAAGTAGTAATTAAGCTGAAGTCAGAATGACGCTGGGGGCTAGGTTCCTGGTAATCTGCCGGCCCAAGCATGAAGCAGATCACTCACATTCGTCGCGTGTCGAGGTTAAGAGTGTGTAGACCTTTACCTCTGCGTCCTCTGTGTTATTTCACGGTGTGCTCAGCACGGTTGCAACTTAAGTCCTTAGAGTCTCTAAGCAATACTCGCAAAGAAAGAACTATATTCTTCAGTTCAAGTGACGGTATTAAAAAATTGTTTCAGATTTATTTTAGGTCTATAAACGAATAGTGATGATAAATTTAGATTTCATGTTTATGAAGGATGACTTAAGCAAGGAATTCGGGCTATTGCATAATGAAGAAATTAATGGTATGTCCATGAATATCACCGGATCTTGTGTTACGACAGCGAAGTACAGCAGACCACGATTGGTTATGCATGTTACTAGGGTGCGAGGGAAAAAGAATGCGTGCACAATTTTTTGTCTGAAACATATTTGAAGATGTGTACTTCGATGAACGGTAAGCATAAAGAAGGGAGTATTAAAACGGCTGTGAAGGAGAGTGAGTGTCAGACTGACGGTGAATCGTGTAGCTGTGCTGGCCTTCCGGGTACCGCCACATTGTTTGCTGAGTGTGGAAATAAATGTATATTGACGTAGTGCTATACCGAAAAGTGTTAATATTTTGAGGCGCATGAGGTTGCAATGACAGTGAATATTATGACAGTGGTTATCTGAGATGTGTCGCTGTCTGGCATGTTAGATCGGCACAAAAGTTCTGAGTCACCTGATGCCTCCCATTTCAGGTTGTAATAAATAGTATGCACCTTGCAGATTGGAGTAGCAGGGTCCTGCGACTCTTTCTGTGGTAAGAAGAGTCTATACATTCGACATTGCCAATTCCTTCGAAATTGTGGTAGCTATTTAACAATCTGCACGGCGTTATATCCCGGAAGACTTCAATCTGTATATAACTGACTAAATAACAAATTAAATAACTGACTAACTAACCGACCGACCGACTGACTGACTGATTAATTAATTAATTAACGCAATGAAGCAAGTCCTTCTTGAGAAACTAACAGTTTCTCTGTCAAGAAATACTCCGTATCTTATGTAACCCAAAATTCCCTTAACGTGTCCGCCCGCCACTTGTTCTTCTCTTGAGCCAGATCAGTCCAGTCCGCGCCCCAATCCATTTCCTTGAAAATCCATTTTAGTACTCCTATCTGTGCCTCAGTGTTTTCCTCAGGTTTCCCCACTAGAACCCTGGGTGGGACACCTGTATCTGTTTATGGCTTATTTAAAATAGTAGAGTTATATGTGATGGAATTTTGAACAGAAATCGGATCTTACAGCATTGATAGCTTATTAGTAGTTGTGACGTGGCTTCATGTAGACACGTGAGTGGTTACTTTAATTTATAAGCATATTATACAATTTTGTCTCTCTTTGACAGGTTTGCACATGCGCATTCGTCTCCACTCTGTAATTGAAATATTTAAATTTCTTTTCTAACTTACCCTTTTTCAGGTTTAAAATTTAGATTAATTTGAAGAAAATAATCCCAATTATGTTACGTACTCAGTTGGCTTGCTGTGCAGACTGGTTAAAATACTACTTCGTCCTTCAGCTCCCTCACGTTTTTCTATAGTGTAAAATTATTTTTTGATATAATATTCATTATTACGGTGCCCCAGGGCCCGAACAAACTCATTAGTTCGTGTTTCAAACAGGTTCGTGTTACTATGGGAATATAGGGAAGTTCGTTGTTGTGTTAGTTTAAGGCTGGATATATATCTGTAGGCTAAAACACATAATTTAATTATGCATAGTTGTTAAAAATGATTGTGGAACGCTTAGTTACCTAACGTAATGGCGAATTATAGTATCATTCCAGGAAAAGAAGTATGCTACGAAATTTGATGGCTTTATACTAAGTAACCGCAATGAAAGGCAGAAACTACGTCTTCTATCTTTTCTTTGGCAAGTTAATTTTTACAGTTGTAGAAAATTGTTTTCTTTTTTTTATTTTGCTGTTTAGTGTTTTGGGCGTAGCTTTCAAAATGTTGGAGAATCGCCATTAGTGTGCTTTCTCCAGCACCGAAGGGAATTCTGCATGTTTTCTTACCTCACGTTTGCAATTCGGTGGATGAATTTTCAGGATTATCCGATGTATGCTGTCATATTTTGACCTAGCTTTTAGTTTTTTAAATATGTGAGCAATATTTTCATTTTTATCGCCATTCGGTAATTTTGACTTTTGTACTAAGGTATTTTGTATATTAACTTGGGTTTAATTTTTAAGTCGGAACAAATCTAGACGAAGAACTCTCTGACATCTTACTTCAACAAATAAGTAGACCAGACCTATTGTAATTTACTTCCAGTACATTTTGATATTCATTATGTACAAGCAGTGTGTAAAATTAAAGAAAAATGGAATGTCCCTCCAGGATTTTTTTCTTCGTTCATTCTTCGATCAGGTTTTAAAAAATCAGCTTATTTCAAAGGAAATATAGCGAAATGTGGCGCATACGTCATTGGTTAAAATATTACTTTAAAAATGGGAAGGATATAACGTGATCAGTTTGAGGCTATTTTTTCCTCCATAGTCTAATATTACTAAATTATAAAATTTTTTAATTGAAATCGCACTGACGTATCGTGCATAATTTATATTGAGTTTAGATATAGGCTGTACTATTTAGGTTTATACACGAATATTTGGCTGGCAAAATTAATTTTAATTCGTATTAAACAAGTGTGGACTCTGCTTTACACAAAAGTAATATCAAACTTTATTAACTAAGTGAAATATATAGCAGTACGTGGAATAAAATGTAGCTTTTAATAAAACTGTAACTTTTAGTCGAAACATTTTACGATGTGGTGTACAGTTAGAACACAAAAGTACACTAATTTGTATTACGTAGCTTGGCGCTTGTGTGCCGTGTTTTAGGTTTGACGTACAATAAATAAAAGTCAGGACACATGGAGTATTGCAGAGTGGCACAGAAGGTATATATGGCATACCTTAAATTGCTGTACAATTTTCCGCTCTTGTTCTACGTACAGAGTAAATATACAAATACCACAAATTACAAAACTCTCATTTTACTACCTGCTACAAAGCCAGAATGTTCCGTGACTTGTTGGCCAAACTTCAGTAGCCTGTTCTAGAGATCATTTGGAGCAAAAAAGTCCTATAAAACGTACGTCAATTCGAGGCCGTTTTCGAGTTCAGCGAACTTTGACCGTAATCACATTCAGATGTGTATGATACTCCGTCGACGGATGAGCTTAGTTTGCACGTGATGATTTTAACAGTATTAGGAATTCTATCATTAGGGCGCAGCAAAATTCACATTAAATAGTACAAAGTAATTACGGTGCGCAGTGTTAGGGAATTACCTACTAGAACAGTATTGTATGGAGTGACATTTAAATACTGCTTACTCCAGGAATTTTCTATAAAATGAGGCACGCTTCTGCTTGTAGAGTATGTTTTAGTCTGTAGCAGGAAGTGATTTCATGTAGGTACCTGCACAACAAGGTAGATTGTCCCCAAATTTTGGCTTCCTGGTACGAAAATTAACACAGAAGATTGGCAGACCATCTTTGTCATGAGACTTAAATCCGTTAAACATGTTCCTTTGTAGTTACAAAAAGTCTAGTGTGTACCATAACAGAAAGCGGGAAACAGTGCAGCAGCTGACAGCATGCATAATCAAAGCCATTGCTTTATGAGGAAAGAAATGGGACACATTCAGTGGAATCATTCAAAGGAGTAACCCCTCGTAGCGTAGATAGTCACAAGGTGGTCATCTCCAAATTCTATTTAATTACGAAACTTTGAAATGTCAACAATAAGGAATAGCTGAATTTTGATTCTTTACTCATTGCAACAATACATTAGCTCTTAAGTAGAGAAACCTGTGGAATAGGCTTATGGTGTATCGGATACCTTCTGTTACAAAATGCCTTTGGAACTGGTCCGCTCTCGGGGGAAATTTGTTGCCCACGAGGACATTTAAATTGAGGAAGTCTTGTAAACCTTTGCATGACACAGCCGTGAAGGAAAGCCGAAGAAACTTTGAAAACTTACGAGCTGTTCACTTATGGAGACACATATTGTATTAGTAATTAATTTTGTAAAATGTGCTAAAAATAGCGACGCTGTAGCCTGGGTTGTGAATTGCATTTTAAAAATAGTTTTTCTGTAATGTTCAGGACATGCATTATTGCGCATGATCTATAAAAGCAGGTGAAGTTGTGCGTATAATTATACGTCTATTTGTTAGTTCTGTGTATTGAATTGCATGCTGCCCGCATGAAAACCGCATTTTGCCGAATTTCCCCGCGACACATCAAGACTGAGCAGGCTTCTTGTAGAATGTGCTCCTGAACTGTGGCCAAAATCGCCGCAGAACTGTCTGTATAAGTTAAGATTCTAGTAGACATGTCTAGTAAACCCTGCTGTACGCCTGTACTAAATGAATGTCAGTATGCTGAGCTATTTCTGACATGACACTGTTTTCTAAACCGTCTCAAAATTGGCATTATAAGTCTGTATTTAACGATCAGGCTGTCATACAGCAATTGATATCTGATCAGTTATTTCCTGAAAAATTTAACGGCTACACTGTCCTACGTGCATTCACGCACGTATGCACACATGAAAGTAAATTAAGGGCACCTTTAGTATACATACAGCAGTGCACCTATACGTTCATTTAGCCTCATACCTTTAAGGCCGTCACTGTCAAAGGCCGTAATATATGACAGTAGAGTTTAGATCCAGTTTCACTGTTCACGTGTTTTGTGACTTTTATTTGTGAGTGAAAGATTAAAAAAAATAGAAAATTATTTCCTGAAATTACTCCAGATTTCCTGGCGGTATAGAATTTGGCCAGCCATGCCTTGACAGTAGAATTCTGCTTGTCCGTGCTGTAACCGCGGTTGTGACAACAACAAGTGTTCGTGCAAATGTCAGCAAACAGCGACGAATTTCTTTGATACTCCTACTATATAGATGCGTTGCAATATTAACAGACGTTCCGCCGTTAACAATTTTCTGTGCAGTGAAACCTGTATTGACATACCCTAGATCGAACGGAAACCTCTTTTCTTTGGAATCTATTTCTGACCCCGAAAGTAGGAAGTGAAGAAAAATGCAGGATTATCTGTGATGAAAAGATACCTCTAGAGAATCAACTAAGGAGGAAAAAGAATGATTTAACATAAGGAATTTTGCTTGGATTCTTTCTCTGAATGTAATTTTATTCCGCACTGCATTTCGTAGAATTTGTCACAGAAGGGACTTGGATTGTTATAATGAGGACAGCATTAAATGATAGCATCAACAAAATGTGCCAGAAATATTTCTACCCCTACAAATTATACTGCCGTCGGTGCCTTACACTTTAATCTGCTCCTATCATCATCGCAAATAAACCACAATGGATGTGGTTTATTCTTGCATTCTGTTGCTATGCATAGACCACGCGGCTGTTATTAGCGACGTTTAAGCCTATGTGGAAGGTGAATATCTCGAAAATTTCGTAAATTTATTTACAAAAATTCATGTTTGTAGTAACTAACTTTTTTATTGATATGATTCGATATTTTATATTCACTTCGCATACCGTTACTCCGATTCTGCCGAATGGTTGGCTGCAGTTTTCTGTTCTTTTGCAGCTTGTCACAACCATTAACATGAATATCGACTGTCCACCGAAGAAAGCTAAAGGTAACACGTACAGAATGCTGGGAAGTGGAAATTAGTTACATGATTGGCGTATTGAATACCTGTGTTAATTAAATTGCAGCCACGGGGAACAGAAAATGAAGGCTAATCAGTTTAGGATGGTAGGATAATAAGGGCAGTTAGGACGGTCGGTCACAAAATTACTTTGCATGTCGTATAATTTCATAACTAAAGAACATACACTCACTGTGATTATATAAGAGTAATTCTTCGCCGAAACTTTATGTCTCTTCCCGGTGCTGAAGCGGACTCGTGGCGACCGCAAATCTAAACTTGATCGCGAGGTGACACGGCGGCTGCTGCTATCAGAAGAGAAACAGTGGCCATACATATGACACACGCCCCATTTTTAGCAGGACATTGTGAAAAATCTGTGGGATGGCATTAGCCACAACTAAATGTCAACTGTCCTTTTTGGAGTCTAAAATTAATTATCTAAAATACATGTGCAATATAAATGAATTTTATGTCATAGTCTTGTACAGGTACGTGACATAGAAACACGAGATACGTTTTTCGTGAAATCGAAGAAGATGGCACGAAGATGTTAAAATGATGGTTAGAATGACGCTGTCACACAAAATACAATTGTAATTTTAATTGAAGGTCATTGAAGGTTTCAACGCTTTTTGAAAATATTTTTGTTTTGTGGCAAGTCTGGGTGAACCATACTTTCTGTTTAAAGTATCTTCATATTTATTTTATGCAATACGCCACTGATTACAGGAAAGCCGTAGTGTAAGTACCATTGCACCTGTTCTAATGTTGTGTGTTCAGAATACTGAACAACTAGGCGTTCCGCTTAATCGCCGGTTAGTCCAGCACATGTAGACTACAAGGACGAACAGGAACCAGCAGTGTTGAGATAAAAAAAAGTGATTTTTGCTTCTCCAGGAAAATTAACCATAGAATTATTTGGCTGATGTATTTACTTCGTGTATAAAGTCCGGTGATGCGTTTGAAAATTAACTACTCCATTGTATATAGTTAGGGAAGGGATCTTATTTTTTCTTACTGAGCCAGTGAACTGTTTTGCCCGCTTCAAGAAGGAAAAAATGCAGGTTGAAACACACATTGCTGGAAAAGTACAGATTCGTAGCTCCTCGTTTTGGGGGTAATTATTAAAGACAACAGCGCGATGTAGTAATTTACAAAATGCCTGTTGCTTTTTATGCTGCATAGCAGATTAGGCGTGAGACAAAGGCACAATAGTTGCAGCATACGGGGTGGTCTGGCGGCAACTTGCAAGCTTAGAATAGTCTCGGGTTCGAGACCAGAAGGCAGGTTTTCTGGACAGTGTTCTATCCTGATTTCTTTTAATAATGTAGAACCAGTGTGGTTGACGGCTGTTTAAATTAAAAATGTCTAAATGCTGCCGCGCTGTAAAAGGTGAGCCAGAAGTCACTGTGCACCTAAACTGCAAACCATAAAACCTTCTCGTTTTTATTAATAATGTTACAACCGCCTCAGTGTATTGTAGCCTAAGTGACTTCTTTTTTATTCTCACGTTAAATGGTTGCAACATAAGCATTACAATTCTCTGCTTTGTGAGATGTGGATTACAGACTCCTGTTTTCGACACTTGCCCAGACAGTACAATTGTATATACCATAGGTAATGAGTCACTCCTGGTCAAAAGACCTATGTAGACCCTGTCTGATTCCCCCCCCCCCAAAGCGTTGTCCTGTCCAGTACGTTCAATGCCTGAGTCTCCTCTATATTTTTCTGCACGGTTTTTTTTCTAGGTTCCCAGGCATGTGAATGGTACCCCACGATGCCCTCAAAACACCATATCCAGTTGGTCAACATATAATCTGCAGTATTCCCACCCGCGCTAAGTTTTGCAGCGGGCGCGTCGCAGAAGTCCGTGTAGTGCATGAGCGTAAGTTTGGGGCTGCTTTGAAACTAGTGCAATATTATGTGGCGCAATAACCATGTAACCGCATTCCAATGTTGCTTTGACCAGTCGTCATAACCGGGAGCCAAGAGCCACTGCGAGGGGGAGGGGGGGGGGTTGAATGAGAGTCTGTGGAAGTCGCAACATTAGCGCTAATCGCCTTTTCTTCCACATTCAGATCCGCTCCGATCCTGCGCGGCTTGTCAGTCAGTGTTTCAGCGTGTCATTTTGGTGGCATACAGTACATTGCGACTTGTGGCATGCACGGAGACGAAAATCTCCTTTCCTCAAGCAATGTCACTTGGTTGTTTCTTTGAAAGAAAGGATGTCTGGATGTAGAATACTCGTCGTCTACGGCAGATGTACAAGACAGAGACATTTTGCTTAATCTGTACATACCTGATTTCTAGATTTTGTAGGAATTTTTTTCCCCAAAATGTGAACGTCGTTAATTTTGGAGACGGGAAATGCGATCAGGCCTATAACTTTTGTGACACGTACAAGTTAGATAACAATGAGGACGGTAAATTTTCAGGTTATGCCGGACCTATATGTGGAAGTGGTGCGTAACACTGATAAATCATTACATCTCTTTAACGTATAAGTTTGGCAGACGGAAGTAAAGGGAAACCAACTTTTCAGAAATCCTTTTACGTTTTCGAGATCATATAGCGTTGGATATGGAAGAACTTAACGTTACTACGAGAGGTAGTGTAGAGAAACTTGCTATTACAATCGGAAGGCAGTATCGAGCACAAATTACTGGCAGCATTTTGTGTCAGTAGACCTGTTAGAATTGAGACATTTGTAATTTATAATTGCCTGTTATCTGGCTCGAACCTCTTGTTAATACGAATTTTGTGGATTTCTCGGCACGACCTTCTATCGCACAAAACCAAATAACAACAAGACAGGCGATGCACGTGTAACGCAATATGGAGGCACGTTCTTGTAACCGTTGTTGCAGTATAGAAGCAATAAGTATTACATATTCTGTGTGTATACCTGTAGCCTTAGTTATCCATCATGCAATGCGTACGCACCGAATTGTATTTTCATCTGTGGCCTGTCCGGCTGTAATCATGAGGTTCGTCATCCCCGTTGTGTTGTATGCAATAACTAATGTAGAATCTGATGTTTATTGGACCGTGCATCATTGTGATAACTGAAGAATAAAAAACAACTAGATGCCACTTATTATTTTATTGTACTTCTTATAGGATCAACATGTTTCAAGCATTACTATGCCCATCATCAGGAGCTCACGACTAAAATGTTGATTACCACATTGGTCGTCTCGTTCTTGGGATGCTGTAGGTTGGAGGTTAGGTGCGGTTAGGCTGGAGTAGTGTCCGGGCTGCAGGCTGCATCCCGGACACTACTCCAGCCTAACCGCACCTAACCTCCAACCTACAGCAAACCAAGAACGAAACGACCAATGTGGTAATCAACATCATAGTCGCGAACTCTTGATGATGGGCATAGTAATGCCCGAAACATGTTGATCTTATAAGAAGTACAATAAAATAAGTGGCATCTAGTTGTTTTTTATTCTTCAGTTAACTAATGTAGAATACGTGGTGTACTCGATCTACACAACTATACGGTATATAGTTGTGTTAGACAAGTACACACACTCTACATTAGTTATCCGGCTGTGTCTTATTTTTTCACATTATCTCATAAAAGTCACGATATTCGGAAAAAAGTTGTTGAACATAAAATGTGTGTTTTGATTTTTTCTACGACTTTTGTCTAATTTTTTTCTGCGAAGAATTCGTCGATGTACTATTACAAATGTACATTGGTCTTCATGTGAAGTGCCTGTTATTCCTGTCAGAATGTAATGTAACTTGAATTTTCTGGACAGATTGTCGAAATTACTCAAGTATCAAATTTAATGAGAATCTGTCCAGTGGGAGCCGAGTTGTTCTGTTGGGACGGACGGATGGGTGGACAGACGTGACGAAGCTAATAGTCGCTTTTCGCAATTCTGCAAACCGCTTAAATAGGTTTATTGCGTTCGTTTTTTAAATGAGGCTTATTTAGTGATGCAGTGAATATGCGATTTCTGTAACAGTGTTAACTGTCTAATGCGAAAAACCTGTGATCCACCAGGTATTTCAGGTTAATTTCATTCATTAGTGACTTGTGTAGGACACAAAACTGGAAGCTGTTACAACAGCCTTAAGTCTGCGGCAGTTTGGCTTGGAAATCGTTTGTTTATCCTACATGTAACATCTTTCATGGAGTTCATTTCATCCTACATAATTTCTTATTAAAAACTTTTTTTCAAATTTGCTCTCTCAGCGTGGGCGGTGAGAGAGTGGTATTGAGAACTGAATACATGCTTTTATTTATTAATCGTATGAAACTGTGCTTGTAAAGCCTAAACAGTATTGTTTTCGAAATTAAAGAATAAATTTTTAGCCACAACGTCTGATGACTTACTGTTGCTCTACTGCAATTATTAGTCTTCACGATGTCCCAGTGTGCATAAAAAACTTAAATGTGTATTGCAGTGTTTCAGGGGATTAACTCCTTATATCTTTGTGTGTGTGTGTGTGTGTGTGTGTGTGTGTGTGTGTGTGTGTGTGTGTGTGTGAACTTTCTCACCCTGACGGACTTACAAAGCAACACTATTCTAGCCGCGCACTCGGCCATGTCCACAGACATCAGATTTTGTTTTGATGTGATAAAACGGGTCTGTACGACGGGTCGATCCTTTGTCCAGAGGAGTCCTACCGAGTGTGTGTGTGTGTGTGTCTTTGAGTGTAGTCAAACGCAACTGTTACTCTGGATACCTACAATGAATAGGTAGAAGAGGTCAGACTAAGCGAAAAAAGAAAGAGCGTTAAAACAGCAACCGACTATAAATAAGGGTACATACCTGAGCAACCCGAATTCGTTCACTCCAGACTCTCGGTGATGAACCAGCCGCAACAAAAGCCGCTTGCAATGCCGATGGACGGATAGACAGACGTCTTGTGGAAAGACGCCGAAGCCTAAGACAGGCAATTCAAGACGCACGCACACGGACATGTGCTATACGCGCAGTTTATTACACGATGATAGCAGCGCCTCGGGCGAAAGGAATAGCCGTCTTAAACTGTAGAAAGCAAGGAACATGCAGGTCTTTGTCAGGATTTTCATCCGGCTTTCTAATGTATGGAGAATCTAATTTCTAATGCTCTTGATTAATGTCACTTTCTTTTGTCCGGCTGTGTTCTGAATTGCTTTTACGACTATTGTGACTCAAAGTTGAGGTTCTTAATGCGGTGGTTACAAATGTTAGACATACACTGATGGTGGAGGAGGCAAAAACCTACAGTTTCAGCGGACTACTCAACAACACATCCCACAATACGACAGCCTTCAGATAGGCCTTTGACAAACTGACAAATCACCTGTAATTCCAGGACAGTGTGTACCGTGTCTTGATGTGCTGGTTATTTATGGACACTGGCTGTCCACTCCTGCCTGCTTAATAGCCTGTATTCGCTACTACCGTAAATATTTTGGGACCTTGTTCTTAAGCTTTCGCCGTGTTCTAAATGTAAATTATTCCTTTTTGGGTAATTCCCCGGCGTCTGAGTTCTAATTGCCGACGTTTCGGAACTCACTATCGGTTCCATCTTCATAGGC
>Ga0123355_10014038_pt1 | contig 12495 bp, 7 predicted proteins | sample TergutEmb28metaG_3_FD_89872 | JGI IMG/M metagenome (GOLD analysis project Ga0123355, IMG submission 89872) | Embiratermes neotenicus P1 segment gut microbial communities from Petit-Saut dam, French Guiana - Emb289 P1 | ecosystem: Host-associated > Arthropoda: Insects > Digestive system > Gut ...
CCCCCCCCCCCCCCCCGAACAAAATTCCTGGGTACGCCACTGCCCCCGATCACGCCACAGTCCGTAGGAATCCTCCGGACGAGGACTGGCCAGTCGCAGAGGAATCCGCCTGACAGCAACGGATTCGAACCTACAATTCCAGACTGCACGTCGGGATCGGCTGATTTATTTTTGTGGCTGGCAAACTTTTGGAGTGTCCCTGTTCGCACTCTTCCCCGTAGCTCAACGTTAGTGACTATAACTGAATTATTATTTACATTTTAAGTGTTAGAAATAACAATGGATTTGGCACTCCGCATATGCGAATTCACAGCGGGTCTCAGCTGCAGAACATGGCTGACCCCTGATATGGGATGATGTCCTGTTGTCTCCAAGTGTGGGGTATCCCATACTGTAAGTCGATAATGAAGCTGTTGTTGTCCTATTCAACAATCGCTAGACTCATCTGCGTACAGACAGGGTGCGTCTTCACACGCGCCGTCACGGCGTAACTCTGAATGAAACACAGGGACAGTATGACTCTGGCAGATGTGTTCAAATCTTACATTGACGTCAGGGGATCCATAGTCGTGTTTTGAACATCGAAGTAGAAAAAAGAATTTGGATGCGAAATGATTTACTCAGTGTCTGCTAACATCCGTGACTGAATGAATGGATGTACACAGACAGACAGAGAGACAGACAGAAGGACAGGCAAAATTTCCTAAGATGTGTTACAGTCGCACAGTACTTTTCTGTCATACTGTGACCCTACAGACATCTCCGTGAAACTGTTACACACGCACACGCACACGCACACGCGCGCACACACACACACACACACACACTGTTGTGTTTGTATTATAGCAGTCTGTCTTTCAGAACCACCTATGGGACACGTGGTAGCACTGCGCTGCAAGCCGGAAAGTCGTGGGTTCGAATCCCCATGATGTCCTTCTAGCCGCACTATGGCTCTGGGGCTGACTCAGCCTCTAAACGATGTAGTCGTTTCACGCTGAATTCTGAAGACGAATGCAAGGCAGGTGGTTTTCCACAGCTGTGCTTACGTACTGAGGTAGCAGCTGGTCAGAGGTCAACGGTCCAAGCAGCGACACAATATGCCCGCAGCGACACCAAGAAAGTGGTTCATCTTCGGACTTCTGAAATACCCGCTTTCCGATTCTCGGCACAAGAACCGATCTCACGCCGACAGGAATTTTCTGTATTTTACTCAGTCTAGCTGTAATGAGACTGAACAACGTCAGAGTCAGGTGGTTGGTAGGCCTAGATTTCAGTATTTAGGAAATTCCGTACTGAACGTTAGCTCAATGACAAGAAATTCTGGCTAAGGGTCGTTGTGATGTTTGACCTTCCCTCCAAGCCATTATTTGAATAGTAAATTAACATAATCCAACCAGTCTGACTCTTTGTAAATCTCTGATTACACATCGTATAACCACTTATTCTACATAACAATCCCTGCTGAAGGAGCGTTGTTAAACCTTAACCCGCTAACGTGGAAAATATGGTGATCTGCTAATAATACCAGCAGATGGCAGATGGGATTTAACTCGGTCTTTAAAGGGTTAAGAAAGAAAGAAGACCCAAACCAAGCGAAATTTGAGGATAATTCGACCAAGGCCACTTAACTGCCAATTTATCTCGTCACCACATATAACAATCACATTTGGTTGATACTGAATGCAAAATAACCACCGTAAATAATGTAGAGGGGAACACCTGATAATGAAGCCAGCAGCCAGTTGTTTCTCAAAATGTGCCTTTCACTACAGGACTGGCGGGTCTCAGTCTTGAGCAGGTCATTTGAAAGTAATACACAGTACGCTTGTATGGGAAGTAATATGATAAAATATATCGGACTGTGACGCGAGGTGACCGGCTTGTACAGAGCAGCGGTCAGCTGTCCGGCAGACCGTAGCAACAGACATCTTGCTGACTGAATAGAGCATTGCTGGATGCAGAATCCAGGAAAGGCAATACAAGTAAAATAATTTAGCTGATCCAGCACCGTGTGTGCCATGGAGAAAAGAGGAAGGTGAGGAAAGAGGCAACACGTGAGCAACTTATCCACGTATTGCTAAATACTGTAGGTACACGTTCCTAGATACAATCCGGAATCAGGCATGGAAATAGTGAAATAAATTTTATTAGAAAATTATGAACTACAACAAAGAAGCGATGACAACGTAACGAACCGAAAAGTGAACTGTCCTTTAGACTTTGACTGTAACTAAAATAACTGGCAGCACAATGATGTAATATATTGCCAATAGTCTACTAAATAGAGGATTAACATACTTTAGAAAGTGAGCGTCACAAATGCCTAAAAATCTTTTCCTGTGTCCCCCATTACGGCACATAATATGCAGCTTCACAGCAGACACCTTCTAGCAGCAGAGTGACCCATTCAACAACGCAGTGCGATTTGACAATAGGAAAATTGCTTCGTCAAGCTGGAACAACGTTGATTGTGCTACCAGAGGCTCACAACCATGCGACTCACCAAAAGTAATGCGGCTCGAACACGGCTCGTTGTACTCCGGCTGGATCCTTGTCGCCACAGGCGCCTGTGATCAAAGGTTAGTTTAAAAAATCCAATAAGTTCTCAGTAACAAGTGTGCTATACAACAGGCACTCCCTGTAACCAGTGACAGTAAAACTGCTACAACTGGTAGGTCTACAACAAAACTCCAAGCAACCACTAGCATGCTTGCTGACAGGCTCCCCCCACACCGCTGAATATGTCGCGCCTAGAAGGAGATCAGCAATTTGCTCAGGAACCTCCCCATTGAGGATTGCCTTCTCACATGGGTCTCTTCGTTCGCGCAGAGGAAGGCTCGTCCACGAGCTATCCCAAAACGATATGACCTTCCTGGCGGACTGTATCAGCTCGTATCATGGGAAAAATCACGTAGAAAGCCATTTTGGTTGCCTTATATGGCCTGCTAGCGGTGTTCGAGAAAGGAAACTGAAACCGGACCACTTTCTCGGTCAGCACGGCGTCGAAGTACTGTCTAAACGAGATATGCCACCAACCAGAGCCTTACTGCGGAGCCTCCTAGCGCAAGGAAGCAGCCAAACAATCCCTATCTGCAGGGGCGTAAATATGTCGGCTCTAAGGCATCACGAGGTCACTGCCATTCATGTATTGTCGACAAACAGGACAGCAAAATTCGTGTTGTACCATCTTGCGCCCGCCCACCTGAATCGGCACTGACTGTCTCGACGGAGTACTTACAGCGTCCGATCTCACCGCAAAGCAAAAGGACTGGATTTCCAGACTGATCACAACAAGGTTCGCTCCTGCATCAATAGGTCAGTTGTTAACTGCTGCTTGATACAGAGACATGACCCCCTTACCACGCTTTTCCACTGTTCCAGTGCCACGGTGCAGAGAAACGGACAACATGGTGAGAAAAGGCGCCGTCCTGCCTGTCCAGCCGATGGTATTCTATGCACTCAGCAAGAATCAATTGCCAATCTGATCGGCACTGCACAAAGATTATCCTTCGAAATTCCTTAAGTCCAACCCGATAACAAAGGAACGGGCTGGGCCAAATTTCGGGCTTCCCATGAATAGTATCCCGATATCTCCCGCAATACGTGACAAGCCCGTGTCGTGGTCACCTTCTTTTCACAAACGGGCTGTGGGCAGCCATCTTACGCGCTCGCGATTACCTTTGCATCATACCTCGATCCAACCTCCTCGTTTCCTTTACCGTGTACCATGAAACAGAAGTCACTCTCGTTTCACTGTCCGACATGGCAACACCTAAATTTTACACATGTCCATCTGTCGGTAAATCGGTGTTGGCCGATAAGTTTCCATTCGTAATGACAAGCAAATCCGGCTACATCTATCGTCTGCAAGGCACTCCATTGTGTTTGTCAAGAAAATTCTTTCACTATGTTCTGCGCTTTCACGTTTTGGCCGCTTGATGTCTCATACCATGGAAAGCTAGTCACAGTTTCAAGCGAGGCGGCGATCGACCAAAGCTTGGAACAACTGATCCAGAGCCACACAATATCTGAGGCATAAGAACAGCCAAGTGTCGCCCAGTAGGCAACCTGCTGCCTGTTCTGTCTGTAAGTACTGGGTATGATATGCTCTTGAGGGAACATATAAGGAAGCAGTGACACGTCATCAGGTAACCCGCTATGAAAGCCCAGGTGAACCGCCTCCAAGAAACGGCGATCTATGATCTGGACGAGTAAACGAAGGACAGTGGTACGGTAACCATGATACGTGCACAAGGAGGAACAATTGCTTAAGATGGCAAAGCAGGAGATGAGAGTACAGACTTCCTTACGCCCCCCCCCCCGCTTTCAACGCGACTACTCAGCCTCAGAGATCAATAAGCGCAGACTACCCGGCTGTTAGTCTTCAGACTTGTGGCAGAATTGCCTCTCGGAACCGACAGCGATTGAGACAGCCCAGCGATACATGAATGCGCGTGTTCCTACAAGAAACCTCACGCATCATCTCCTTTGCGGTCCAAGATAACAACAGGAATACCAAGGTTGGTACGGACCCAGTCCCAATCCGTATAGTGAATATGTCCGGAAACATCCACACAAGGGAACAACAGCCTAATGCAACAATTATTTTAGACTAATATCCAGACTAACTCTAGGAAATACCTTGCTTTGTCTTCGACACATCAACCAATAAGTCTGCGTTACAGGACTGGTAAGCTGTTGCGGAGAATCGTACTGAGTTGAATCATAAGCGAAGGAATTCGGCCAAGCCACTGCGGCACAAACAGCAGGGCGCGGGAACCAGACACAAGCAATTGGACAAGACGCTAAATGGTGCGCTGTTCCTAGACGTGCCTAAAGCCTCCGTCACCGCACAGAACGAAGGTAGTCGCTATAAGCTAACAACCTTCACCTTCCCAATCTTCATCGACGTGGTACGAGGTAAGGAGGCGCTCCTGGTGGATTTGCGTTCCCCGTCATTCCAGCCGGTACGTCAAAAACATGCCGACGTCTTCCCGCCACGTGTGAAAAAAGGTATCTGATTCTGATATTATCAGCACTGAGATTAGGTAAGCCAGTTTCGCTTCCCAGTAGCCGAAATGGTTTGTACACTACACAGGTGTTCCGCTTTACAACCAGCTTATCCGTCACAGGTCGATTACGCGTGTCTTATCTGGCGGTCTGCTGTCCGCCAACCCGCACAGAAGAGATAAGTGACAAATTCAACTGCCTCCACGCTGCAACCAGCGCACCTTGGCACTTCGGTAACAAGAAAATTCAGGAGGATGTGGAAAAACATTTCTCGCCAAGCTCATTAGGGCACTAAAAGAGTTGGTCGGCAACTTGTAGAGTGCTTGTACTTACCGACCGACGCATGATGAAGGTCGTCAGGCCGTAGACGCCTGAAAGTCAGCTGGCCAGTCGAAGCATGCGTAACTTCCACTGTGTTTATATCATAACAGCATAATGGTGGAAAAGAAGTAACTTCTTGAAGGCCGTATCTTTCGCCTCTGGACAGAGCAGGAACCCGTATGGTACTTCGTTATGTAAACTTTTCACAGGGAAAGGTTCTTAATTTGTGATAAACTTATGAAGTCTTGAAACGACAAACCGAATGTAGATTACAATTTTTTAAACAGCGGGTAATTATTCTGCACCCTGTTAAGTTACTAAGCATATTGCAACTGCCACAAGCTTTAGCATTAAGAAATTTTTCATCTTACTCAATTAGTGTGCTCAGAAAAGGCAGCACAACATTAGATGATTGGTCTTTATAGTGGAGGTTTCATGGGTTTATGTGGCACAGAATTTGAATTTTTAAATTTTATTTACATAATATAAAATAATGTACGTCAGCACAACTACTTTATTACACAAGGTAATTACACAGACTACGTGTTTCGACTATTGTTCAGTCATCTTCAGGCCTATTTTGTCAATTGAGTCACAAGATGCAATGCACACATTGGGATCCCATCGTATTTACATTCATGGAATATATAAAAATTAAATCATTTGTCTCACAGGTGTGACGTGCAAATTGTGTTTACATCAGTTGGATACATAAAACTGGATCACTTATTTTGAAAAATGTTATACAAATTGTGTAATAAAATGTTAAAATATGTAAAATTCTTAAAACGGTATATAGGTGTTCATTAGTTAACAAATATAAGTCCCGTTACCGTCTGGTTGTTTTTGGAGCTATGGGATTCTATTTATTTTCTGGTGACGTCGAAGTACGTCTTTGTTTCTGCTCCGTAGGGGTGGGCGTGTTATCATGACCTCATGCAATGAAACTGTCTTGTAGAACAGCGGACAGTATTGTCCGGTAAGGAACGCTGTTTGTTCATATTGTTATGTTGTAAGGGACGAGTAAGCTTCCCGTTAAGGCTTGTCTCCTGACGTCTAAAGAACAGAAATGGAAATCGACATTAGCTTTCTGCTGTATCGGGATGATATCAACTTCTGTAGAATAAATTACCGGAAGGACTTACGAGTGTTGAGTTTTGGTTCCGTTGTTTATGGAGTCATAACCAGATGTAGTCTGCAGCGTACATGTCCATACATTTGCACTGAATATTAAGCACTGTATAGTGTATCGTTCTATAGCTATGTTGTTCTAGGTATTACGTTCAATGTACAGACTTTGGACGGCTTCACCGACGTACATAAGGGTCCTGTTCAGTTGTTTGTTCAATTGTGTCACGTTCGTAGTTGCCATCTGTGGGCCACTTCATAAATACTGTGTACATATTTTGTAATACTTTCTTTTTTTATTTCAAGGCCTTAGGGACGTTTTTTTCCAATAACTTTTATCTTCTCCACGAAAAATTCTCATTTATCAGCACAAAACAACGTTGAGCTCACACAAAAAGTAACGTACTTTAAGAGTAATATAAAATGGAATATAAGGTATTCTGTTTGCCTCGAATTGACACTGCATCATTGCGTACATGGGGGGCGACTTTACAAGACAACGTAGTGTCTTCAACTGCAAGGGCAGATAAGTCATATAAGAGGGACATCTGCAGGCACAGCGCTGCTGAAAACTCGAAATCTGCATAAAAATTCAAGCCAAACGAACCTAACACTTGTGTCACACATGTTCCATGTTGTGCTACTGTCTTCATACAATTCAGTTACATTCGGCAGACACTCTTCTACCGACGTCGCAACCTCTGGCACAAAAGTAACACTGCCAGTACATTTTTAACGGTTAACTAAATGTTGTCTCTTTTTTAAAACGAGTTCATATTTTACTGACTGTTGCAGTTTCTCGATGCGTGAAACAAATCAGTAAAAACAATTAAGGTAATAATAAAATACAGCAAACACAACGCTATACTCCCGTTCAAAAACATGTTGTAATAAATTAGAATACTGAGGTATTAAAAAAAGTGCAACCAGAATATTAAGCATTAAAAGTTAAAAATTTGCGTAACTGGTACCGTGGGATACAAATCAGTTCGGACAGTTCTAACAGGATTATTGGCACGGAAAAACTGCAATAAGCTTTCGAAAGATTAAGTGGTGTTACTCGCTAGACATAATTTTTTTCGGGCAAAGGTCGAGAAAGTCGAGAAAGGTCGACTGAAGCATGAATACTAAAGGTCGCTGAAATTCCAAGGGCGAATTTGGCAAATCCCATGGCTAGCTATGGTTCACGTCGACCCGACTCCTAGGTCTATACATCATGGTCTTTGAAGGATAGTTTAAAATTAGGACTTCGTCAAATCACAGAATGAAAGAGGAGAGTTCTGGAAAGAGTCTTACCGACAAAGCGGGGTAGCTGACGACAGCTGTTTAGAACAATGACCGAGTACCACAGCGACTGCAGCACAGCTACCGGAGGTCTAAATGCTAAGAAATCAGTCGCGTGACAGCCGACAGTGGGTGATTTCCCACTGCTGCACTTGCCCGAGACATTAGAAACTCCTCAGTCTCTACAAAGAGGCTCGGACTGGGACAGATACTTTAAAAAAAATTGAGCAAAGGAAAATTTATATCAGATTTAGATATTGGAAGGTGCACACCAGATGTGCCAGTCAGTGCGATATACTGCACATGTTGACCGAATATCGTGGTAGTTTCTAACATAAACAAACCAATAAAACAGGAACGACGTATGTATAAGTTGTGCAACTAATGGCCAGCTATCCCCTCCATCCCCAATACAGCAATGCAGAGTCTGATACAATAACAATCAGTTTCATATACAAACTCAATATAAACACCACAGCAATATTCAGTTGTACATATGACGCACCCAAAACGTACATATGTGATGCTATTTAAACGTTGCCCAATGTGATTAATGTTTTAACAGCTTACGATATATGATATCGTACTCTACAGTGCAAAGTATTAAACAAAAGGTAAATTAGAACAGCAAAACCAGCCCCCACTGCTTTCTCTCTCTCTCTCTGTCTCTCTCTCTCTCTCTCAATATATACACATACATACACACATACATGGATATCAAGGTTTCATAAATTTTTCAAAAAAGCTGAAGCCACCTCAAAATTTTCATCGTCACAATGAACTCATCAGCAAGTTCCATTCTCAGGATCCACCATACAAAATTATATTAGTGAAGGTGACCTTGCGCTCTAGTTTTCTGCATCCTTGACACGTGTGTGTGTGCCTGCATGTCGATCCAATCTTGTAACTGACACCGAAGATCTGTGACGGTCACCATGCAACACCACAATAATTTCTCCACGTTATACGAAATCCGCTGAGCTTCAGTTGCTTGTGGTTCTTATTTTTTAAAGTGCTTATTTAATTACGCTATCAGTTGCTAAGTTTACTAAGTGTCGGTAACAAATGCATAGATGAGAATGGAGTGTCTCTGGAATGATACTGACAGGGAACACCCAAAGTACTCCGAAAATAAACTCACTAGAGGAATACTGTGTCTCAAAAGCACTTCCTCCACCACAATTCCATATGGAGCAACCTGGGACTCAACTCGGGTCTTCGCGGTGAAAACCCGACGACGAACCGCCTGAGTCACGACACGGTCCGCCTAGGATTGCTAGCAACGTCGGCATCAAATATATTGCAGTGCTCTCATGTGCCGGCGAAAAACGGAACGCACAAATCTGTGTGAATCTGCTCCTCACTGCGTCCCCCATTGCGTTAATCGCACGAAATTACGTGACGCTGAATGTAACATTTGCAGCTTCCGAAATGACAGCGGGTAGCGGACCTCCATACAGGACGGATGAGCTGCGACGTGGTGTCTAATGGAATGGCGTCTCCCCCCGGTTAGGGAGAGACATTGGGCTGCTGGGTTCTGTCTAACTGGTGATGTGAAGAAGCGACATAATAACAAATCCAATACAGCCACTTTATAGAAATAGCAGCGTGTCTAAACAGCGGCACTTGAAGAGCTTTCAAATATTTTGCAGGCAGAAAAATTTCCTATCAGTAAATAGCCCTATTTTAACTTTTAGAACGTATGAAAATAACACTCAAGACCCAAAAGCACCAGGTCCATTTCCTTAAACTTTTGAAAAATTAACAAATTAAAAAACCAACCAAAAAGCTAACTAAGGGCGAAGACTTGACGCGCCAAGCACAAAGCGACGTCATTGATACGTTCCGTCTATACTGCGTACTGAGCGGAGTCGTTATACTGCAGACCCTCTCATGAACGGGCTAAGGGTACGTACACACCAACAGAGTCGAGTCGAGTCCAGTCCAATCAGACTCTAGAGTCAAGGGGTGTTCATACCGACCGAGTCGAGTCGAGTCAAGTCTCCACGAGTCCCAGTGGGTTTTTAGTACTCTTTGAACAGTGCACAAGTAAAGAACTCAAAAGCGATGGAAAATTTTAACATGTTTGTTTTACACACGATTATGTGGAGAAGGAGGTGGCGTCGTAAGAGGCGGAACATGTGGTTGCACGCGATAAACATAAAGAGACCAGATTTCGAAATATTTAGCCACTTGTATCCGGATCTGCTCGAGGATGAAGAGAAATTCCATGGGCTTTTTTAGAATGAATATCGAGCAGTTCTACCGTCTGTCACAGCTGGTGGGAGAGGAAATATAAAAACAAAACACCAACTGTGGGAGGGCGATTACACCTGAAGAAAGACTTGTAATTTTTTTGAGGTAAGTCCTATAAAAATCTGTAGGAGACAAGAAAGGGATTCTCGATATTATTGGAGCTACCCTTTTTCTTAGTTACTGCCCTAGATAGCAACATTATTTACTTCTATTTACCTTTTATTTCTTCAATTATATACGTGTATATATATATATATATATATATAGAGCGAGAGAGAGAGCGAGAGCGTAGCCCATGTCTTTTTTTGTTCAATTAGAATTGTAACGGATATTCGAAACCAGGATCTCCTCCATTCATTACCGATTTCTTTCAAGGAGTCCAAGTATTGTCTGCCTATATCAACAGCAGTTAATTTTTGTATTTTTCCTCTTCTTTTAATTCCTGCTGGCTGCTCTTTTTTACTCGGCCCTCCTTCCATTTTCTGATCATGAATTATATTTTCTCCTTCCAGATGTTCAGAATTGTCCATTTCAGTTTCATCTGGATCAGTGAATGAAACTTCAGTTGCAGTTACTGTCTGTGGAATATTTCCATAGTTCTACGCTGCAAGTAGTACTCCAACAAATTCATGACACCATAAAATGACCACTTCCCTCTCACCGTAGCCCCACTTCCTGCTATTTTTTCTTTTGATTTTCTTCTTTCCCTCATATAATTACTTCTTGTGTCACTTGTCCTTACATTTCTGGGAGTGTGAGAAACAGAATCTGTTTCAGGTATCTTGCCAATGGGGAATTACTTGCGTCTTTGGGATACTTTTTTCGAGTTGGAAAGAATATAGTACAGGGCATTGTACGTGAGTCCGGAAAAGCCATTTGGAAGGTACTGCAACCAATATATATAAAACAGTCCCTTCTTCGGAAATATGGCTGCGAATTGCAGATGAGTCCAACGATATTTGTAAAATGCCTAATTGCATAGGAAGCAGAGACAGGAAAAACTGCCGTATCAAATGCCCACCAAACGCAGGAGCTTTGTACTTCAACTACAAAAAGCTTTCACTCATTGAACTTGTTGGGTGTGGCTGATGCAAACTGCTGCTTCACACTGATTGATGTAGGAGCCCACTGACATGAAAATGAGAACAGTGTTTTAAGTAACTCAAATTTTGGAAAGGCGTTTAGTTCTGGTGACTTAAATGTTCCTCCAATCAGAAATATTCCAGGTACAAGCATAAGTATCCCACTGTACTTTGTAGAGGATGAAGCTTTCCCCCTGAAGCAACGAACGTAATCTGAATATAATTAACTTACAGTAAAGAAAATATTCGAAGTAGCATACGTATTCCGTTACTTTTGTTACTTCCTTCTTTCAACTATCCCTTGATTAAAACAATGATGATGAATTTGATGATGATGATAATAATAATAATAATACACTACAAACACACTACACTATCTTTAATTTGAAGCCAGTTGAAAGTCGGTTGTCACTCTTTACTACGCCAAAAATAACGCGCACAAACTTTAAACAGAAGGCCTAATAACAAAAAGAACATTATTACTGTTGTTAGTGGTGCTGTTATTTTTGTTGTCATGAATATCATCATCGATGTAAGACGCGGTTCCGGTGTTCACAACGTGTGGCGTCGTAAATTGCCTCGTGGTCCTTAACTAAAAGAATAAGCTTTAACACATCCATTTCTTCCTCAAGACAGCAGCCGTCACGCCAAATCACTAGAGTGTGACTGACGAAAATGGAACATGCGGCATCAAGACTCTTGACTCGGCAAGACTCATGTGACTCGACTCGACTCGACTCGACTCAGTTTTGCTGGTGTGTACGCTCTGCCACGGCTGCCATTGTACTTAAGCCACAGAGTCACTGCCGCGTCTTTGTGAGTCTGACTGGACTGGATTGGACTCGACTCGACTCTGTTGGTGTGTACGTACCCTAACAGTGGTAATGGATGGTGCAATAATGCCGATTGTCCGGCACTTCCAAATGATACATACATTACAGAAACAGTCTCCCAAACATTATACAGTCACCCATTCAGCAATATGCGTAAACTGCTACCCCCATGCAAGTGTCAGCAGACTGAGCGCGCCACCAAGCGCCCGCTTCGCTGACTGGCACAATTTCACATATTCCCATTGCGGACCGAAAATTCGGAGCCAACATTTTTTGCCCCTTACTTCCGGAACCTTTACACAAGGGGTCCGTTAATAAGAGGTTCAACAGTAACTGCAGCTGGTACTTCGTTCCGTCTCGGCTGAGGGTCTTTTTGTGGTCACACTATGGATTTGCGCTGCGCCCTTCAAGAACCTGAACCTAGCGTGGTTCGATCGCACTTGCTCTAAGCTTTTGCAGGCAAGTTGGGAAGTCACTTTGTTGAGATATCTGTGAAAGGGGGGGGGGGGGGGGGGCGGCCGCCCCCCTTTTTTTTTTTTACTTTTAAAACTTACCCCAAAAAAAAAAAAACAAAAAAAGGG
>Ga0123355_10014039_pt1 | contig 12495 bp, 9 predicted proteins | sample TergutEmb28metaG_3_FD_89872 | JGI IMG/M metagenome (GOLD analysis project Ga0123355, IMG submission 89872) | Embiratermes neotenicus P1 segment gut microbial communities from Petit-Saut dam, French Guiana - Emb289 P1 | ecosystem: Host-associated > Arthropoda: Insects > Digestive system > Gut ...
CCTGCCCCCCCCCCCCAAGCCTCCTTTACAATGGGTACCGGATCGTTCCCGGGGGTAAAGAGCGGCCGGGGGGTGACGCTGACCCCTCCCCCCCTTCTAGTGCCGTGGTCAAGAAAGAGTAGAGCTGTACCACCACTCCCCCTATGGGCCGTACAGCCTGTACAGAGCCTCAGTGCCTGTGCAAGGGTGCACTTTACCTTACCTTTACCTTTCAGGACGTTATAACGGGGTTCGACTGCATATAGAATGCTTCGGTTCTTGCCTCACAGAGAACACACTTCATCTTAATTATAAAGGCCTATCCGTCTTCGCTGTTTAGGAAATAAGTGGTGCCGATTGTTAGATCCATGCAAAACACGAATACACTAAGTGGTAAAATGTAAAATTTCCTAATGTATCGGCGTGTCATACATGCACATTAATCACGATTGTCCTTTCAGTGTTTACCCCTTTAAACACCGAATTAAATCCCATCCACCATTATTAGGAGCTCACCATATTCTCCACGTTAGCAGGATAAGGTTTAATAGAGTTTCGTATTAGTTCTGATGGACGGGAGTACGCAGTAAGTTCTCTGTAGTGAAGGGTAAGTGGAAATCCAGCAGGTCGCGCGAGTATTGTTTCGGAACTGATCTTTGTTAATCAGAATGTGGGAAGATGTGTTTAGGTGTGGGGCTGGCCAACGGATTAAGGCTTTATTGCTCCTTCAGCGACTTTTCTATATCGTTGGTAGTGATCATATTGTTAAACTGCAAAATAAAGAAAACTGTCAGATCTCGCTGTTTTTTTTTTTAAACCGGTCGGAAGTGAAGCCTAATTCCCGCTTCCAATAAGAGAATAATTTAGAATTCGCCACGTCTCATTTGTAGTTGTTCATTTAAGGGGGCCACCTGACATTCACTTTTCCTCGAACTATATGTACTGTACTTGTACATACATATAACATCGTTCTTTTGTCGTATTTCAGATGCTGATCGATTTTGTCACAGTCCGTGGTTTCGTCGCAGAACTTCGAACGTAAGTTATTATTTTCATTGTGTCTGCTTCACAGGTAACGCCGATACTAATTACTTTCCGTTTGTTAATTGTTTTTAAGTTTGTACGTGGAAAACAAAAGAAACACCAATCTCAGTTCTGATTTGGCAGTTATTTTATTTCAGATTCTACTACGTGTTTTGGCCTTACAAGGTCTTCGTCAGGTATATGTACAAAAATAATGATAAAATGATGTATAATGCAACGAAAATTATGAATAAGATTGAAGTCACATTCTTTCACCAAAATTTGCGGAGTTTAAGAATATTTTTGATCTTTTTAATGTAATTCTTGCCGAAACTTGGGGTAATCTGTTGTTAAAATACGCTAAAAAAATTGTTTAAAAATGGTGCGCCTTTCTAAAATCTGTGTATGTGAGTTTTATCCTCCACTTTGTAGAGGTAAATAATTCGACTGTGTTGCGTAACATCTTGGATTAGGTTTTGAAATACCTAATCTGCATTGCAAACCAAAACATTGGATTCGTGACCTGGCTCGTGAAGTAGGAATAACAATTTTCTTCCCATCTCAGAACAAGACCCTGTGAGATACCTGGTAGCTAGAAACAAAATATCTTTACGCACATTCAAACAAAATCACTATCCAGATGGCTAAAATAGAGAGGATATCCAAATAAGAGAGAAACTTAACGCCAAGCAGATACAGATAACACCATTATTATAATAAGAAAACAAGAATATCTTGATAAAAATAATGGTTTTGTAAGTCCTAATGACCTTATTTTTATAAAGAAAGATCCTTCAAATTGGGTTCTTACCAATCAGCGCCGCGTAACATCCCAGAAGAGCGAAGAACTCATTTTCACCGCGGCGAAAGCATCAAATCATGCATTCTTATTTCTCATATCTCATGTTCTGTACATTTCTTTGCATTATCAAAGTTAAGGCCACGAATTATTTAAACCAGAGAACTTTAAATAAAGTAGTCAAAGCGAAGTGTATAAATATTTTATTACGTTAGTATTCATACTGTTTTGAGTTTATATACAGATACACATTAATGCAGCAAAAACATTTAAGCGAGTGAACGTGTATTGGAATACTTTCGTCATTTCTTTAAGTTCTGTACTTTACAAGGTAACGGTTTCTTTCAAGAATGTAATGGTCATGAGCCGTTACCACTGTGGTGTCACTTGTTGAAACGAAAGGTAAAATGTCACATTTTAGAGGTATCTCATGTAATTCTGTCTGTGTTTAAGAATGTACTTACGAAGTTAGAACGGCTTGGTTTGAAACAAGACGTTTCTGTCTTCTTTGATCTTCCATATGTCACGTGGGAGAGGGACTGAACGTTAGCACAAAACTTATTGTGAACTTTTATGATGTAGCTTCTGCTTGTTAGGATATTTTGGGATTGCCAATGTAAGTAGATGGCTTAGCTGCAGTAATTGAAAGTGCTTCATCAGAGAGGTGGGAAGTGAGGTACATATTTTGTTTTGTGCTAAGTTTTCCGTATGATGACATTTTGTACTCCAGCTTCACGTTTTGAAAGTAGGCCGTAGCCACCCTGCTGGTTCACGTGTCCATTAAAATTAAATAAAGAATAACACTAACCGTAAGTAAAATTGTACTGAAACGGTCCACAAACCGATAGCTATTAACGCAACATGTCTGACTGAATTCGTTGAATGTTTCACACAATGCATCGACTGAAGTGAGCAAATTGGCTTAAGTGGTAGCATTATGACCTTTATTCGGAATTCTTCGATTCTGCGCTAGGACAACAACAACAACAACCTACTACTACTACTCTGACTTTTGAAAAGCCGGTTCCCTAAGTCCTTCAGTCAAATTCCGGAATGCATGTACACGGCCTTCACCTTCAAGGCAGAGTCAGAGCCAGTAGCAGCTTGTTAACATAAGCGCATGGGTCAGTATGCATGCAATAGTAGTCTTCAGTAAAATGTACACTGTGTGTACCCTGCTTTTGGAGGTGGGAGAGGGATGACATGCAGAAGGAACTTGGTGGCAATAATACTGAATGCGCTTACCGACGGCTGAAGTGGCGAAGTGATATGCAATTTGAAATCGAAGATGCAGCAAGTTAAACATGTGGCGTACGTCTAATGACAGGGCTTGGCAAATAAAAAGTAGTTTATCAGGTAAAGACCAAATTATACAATGTACTTGTTAGATTCTGCCGTATTTTCGTTTTTTTATAAACCGTTGTAGAGTAAATAATTTAATGCAACTGCTTATCGTTTTATGAACACAACTGTATTTTCAAGTGATCCGTCGTCATTTTGCGGTCTTGAATTTCATTATGGAGTCAGGTACTGATGTTGTAGTCACTGAGACTGAAACATCAACTTGACAACGGCGGTGACACATCTGTAGATGTTAACAATAAATAAATTTGGGTTACCAATTCCAAGACGATGAACTGAATTGAGATTGGACAATGGACATCGTTTGAGTTAACTCCATTTGAAATTCCTTTGAAATTTCCATTCCATTTCGTTGCTTTGTTCTCGAAGCAAGATGGGATGGTGTAGTTATAGATCTTAGGGCATATTGACTTATGAAGAAGCATTCTCGAGCAGTCTTCCGTAGTAATGTATCGAGACATATTTAGGTGTTACCTCATTTTCGGTTAAATTTGTGTCTAAATTTTGTTGTGACGAAAGGCACCGGTTATTGCAGGAGCTTAAACTTAGTTTAATTAAAATTTCCATTCCCCCTTCCTCGACTTCCCCTTCCACTCTCTTTTGTCAAAAGGGAAAATAAAAACTTTTTGTTAGACAATAGTCAGACGAAATGAATGCTTTTACGATACCAACGAAACGAAAATCCATCCATTGTGAATGGCTTCAAGTTATTAGCATAGACACAAAACTTCAGGAGGAGGCGGGGGAGTTGGCACACTGCAATAAAACAAACTCTATCCCTTCCCTCCTGCAGCCAACCCATAGGAAAGGATTGCTGTTTCTATTGCTATGTTTTCCAAGACCCTGACGTATAATGGGCCTTTTATAGTTGAAATAATACAGCATTCCCTTTCTCTACTTTGTCTGGAATTAATTTTCCAGTTTGGAAATAATTTTAAAACTTTTGTGTTTGCCTCTTCTGTTGTTTCAAAGAAACGCCATCCTGTACCCGAGCGGAATTGTGTATGCATGTATATGTATATAACCCAGTGGCTGGCTGCAATTCAATTAAACGATTTCCAGCACTCCATTTCCTCCAGAGACTTTTCACTACATTATAATATGGACAGGGGTCTGTCAGAGATATTTCGTCATGTTGCACACAGTGGTAGCCAGCCGCTGAGCTGTTTTAAATAACTGTAGTAGGAGATGCAGGTCGAATTTTCCGGGTGGGCACACAAGAGGTCATTCTGGTGAACGCTAAGACAAATATGTACAGCATGTCCTCGAACATTAAGGAAAATGTTCATCTTAAAGAGCTGTTGCTTTAGCCGTTGTTGCACATTGCAGGCTGGGACGTCTGTACAAGTCCGGTGGGGATAGCCATTCTGCCCCGTTTCTCCCCATCACCACCTACAAATAATCGGGTGTAGTGCATCACATTTTGTAACTTCTTTCTGGTTTAGACCCTTCCAGCATATTCTACACCCATTCTAATTGTGTCCACAGCAGAGTTTAAACCCAAAGCCTGGATTTGGATCGTATCGGTTCACCAGTTTGTGTAAGGGGATGTATTTATGATAAATCGACTTTAAAGTAGACTTTATTTTGACAGTTTAATCCCAGGAAGATACAACGAAACTTAAATGGTATAATTGTTCAATTTACTTGTGGGTCCTACAAAATATTAATTGCACAGAGTAGTGTATTTGTTCACACTTGATCAGTAAGCAGTGGCCAGTTGTTTTCCATGCCTCTTGAAGAGTGTCAATTCTGTGTCGTCTCCGTATTCATGCTACAGTAGTTGGAGGAAGGTAGTTTCAACTGACCAACTGTACTGAGACCTCGGAAATGAGTCCTCTGAGTCGAGCTGTAGCGATTATTCATGCAACTTATTACCCCACATTCCCCAACAGTCGTATAACCATTTTGTTTACAGGAATGTTGGCAGTGACAGCCACGCGACTACATTCCCTGTGACAAGTACCTGGTTAGCCCTGGACGTAGGGGGTCTTCAGGACTATAAAACAATAGTAGATTGCTGTCATTCCCACAGCACAGGGGACTTCTTTTCGTGGCCTCTGTATAATTCTTAAGTACTTTATTTAACGACGCTGTCAATTGATGAGATCATATAACGTCGATGGTAGGTGAATGAATGAGCATGGAGCACCGGTGTAATGATACTGACAGTAGAAAACCGAAATGCGCGGATAGAAACCTATACTACTATGACTGTGTCCACTACAAACGCTACATAGATTGGCCGAGTTTGAAGCCGAACTTCTGGGGTGAGAGGTCGGCGTCTAACCTCCCGAGCCACGGCACGGCCCCCGGTACGATTCAATAACTCCATGGAACAGTTTCTTTTCGGAATTTTATGTTTTGTTGACCGTTCATTCTTGTATAATCATGTAAATAAAGCCAAATTGGTGCACAATTTTTCTTATTATGTTTATTTCTTTTCTCTACATGTTTCGGGCGACTATGTGCACATCATCAGGAGAACTAACTGTATCTATGCGACACTTGGTGTTTGTCACTCTGTGTGGATGACTGGAATGAAGGGTGGATTCCACCCTGCATACCAGACAGTCATCCACACAGAGTGACAAATACCAAGTGTCACATAGATAGTTATTTCGCCTAATGATGGGCATATAGTCGCCCGAAACATGTAGAGAAAAGAAATAAACGTACCAAGAAAAATTGTGCACCAAATTGGCTTTATTTACAAGATTTCGTTTCGGAATTTAACACCAATTCAGTTACTCCGTTGATTCTCCGTTTGTTTTGGTACTCGAAGGCACATGTGAACGTGTTTGCAAGATCGCAACATTGGGCTATTAGTTGTAACAGACTGTGCAGTCGTCATTTGAATTTCAATTGGAAATACCCACGTTTCTTCTTTTACCCGCTGCGCGTTTTCTTTCAATTGTATGTAAACGTAGGGACGAACCTGTGATGCAAAAATTCGATCGAATTAGCTTATTGGTGGATTTAGTTTTGCAGGCCATAAGCACGTACGAGTTGAATACAATTGGTTGTACTGTGTTGCGGAACATACCTTCGAAAATCACCGTTCAGCAGTCAGCTGCTGCGGCTGATCAGTTGCAGTGGGGGAGAATATAGTGGAAGAGAACGCACTACCATATAAGTGACTGTAATTCATCAATTACGATTCAATGGAAATATTCTCGAGTCATCTGTACGTTTAATGTTGCATTAATGATTCGCTTAATTAGTCTGATTTGATAATAATATTTGTCAAACCTTAAAATATGTTGTCATTAGTTGAGTAAAGCGAGACCAACTTGACGTTACTTGCATTATTATTTCTTTATTTAATGCTTAACATGTTTCGGATGTTAATACATCCATCCTCAGGAGCTTGCGACTTATTTGTTGAGTTATTTCGTGGGTTGTATTGATCTGATTCGATGTGTGTTGGTATTACGTTGTGGTTTGGCTGTGGTGGTGTGGTATCCGTATGCAGGCTGAAGCACTAGTGCTCCCAAAATAGTTTGAAGTTTGTCAACAACCGTTCTGTCATTCAGTCATTCAAGTTCTTATATTTTCGAACATTATCCTTTCTGATTCAAGGAGTTCACGATCGTCAAGTGACCAGTAGTGTTGTGCAGTCTTTGTGTTGTGTAGAGCCTTATTTCAAACCACGGCTTTGAATGTCAGTTTTCAGTATGGAAGCATGTAAATTGAATTCCACAATCCGAATTACCTACGTTTTTGTTACTTGTCTTTGCTATATGTCATGTGAAATATCACCAGCTACGTATTTGATTCACCGGTTGTTATAACTCCTCCATCATAATATAGACAATATGTTTATTTTAATATCAAAATTCAATTTCACGAGTCTAGCATTTCTCTTTTATGAAACAGTTTTATTTTCTTTTACTTTTCTTGACGCAGGCACGTTTTCCTTTTTTCTTTTCTTTTAGAAAATGAGAAACAGAATATTGAAACAGCTAAAAGTAAACTTTCTCTGGCAATGACTTGCGCACTCAGAGCAGCAGAAAATAACAAAAAGAAATAATAATAAGAAAAAAGCTTCGTCCCTCAACCCCCTCTCCCCTTCTCTACCGAAATGGCGGAAAGAAAAACAAGGGGAAGGTAATATGGTGAATATGTGATGGGAGTTTGGAGAGTGAGTGGGTAAAAAAAAAAAAGAGAAACAGTGCGAGTGAGAAAGGACCTGGATCGATACGTCATTTGGGCTGTTACCATGGCAGCATATAACCTCTCCCTCTCCCCCTTTTTTCTATACACGATGTTGCTAAAAAACGCGAATGAATATTTTCTCTTCAAGTTTGTGTCTCCTTCTCACTCGCTGGTTGCTGTTACTGTACCAATACAGCGGTACTCTAAGGTTCTCTTATACATCTTTTCATTTCCTTCTCACGGGGGTGCTAGAATGATTCTTTCCGTTTCTAGAAGATGTTCGCTTGCAATGCCAGGCATTTGTCTCGTCCCTGTGACGTGTAATATGGCTGTCTGTCATCATCATCCATCCATCATCATTTTCTCGAATCCCTCGCAGGACTCGGCCGTACAGGTGTGCATTACGAACGTGGCGGCTTCCTGAAATTTGCGGGGATCAGGTCAGATGGATTAATCGAAGATCTTGTATTATATTCGACAGTGCCCTTATGTAAATAATGACCGTATATTTACATTAATTGGTGTCAGCTGAATAGTAGATTTGCTTTACAGCTGTAATATTATTGATATTTGTGGTTCTCACAGCAGTTATTGTAACAGTAGTGTTCTGGCACGTGACACCGTTTATTGTGGTAGGAATTTGACGACCATTTATGAGGAACCTGTCATTTTGACCTGAAGGGTAGACGACTGTCCTAAAGACGGAGACAGTAGATCCCCCTATTGGTACATTTTTACTAGGGTGCACGGTGTCATGCCAGGGGATCCATATCTTCAACAACTTATCCGACTGCAGAACGTACTGGAGGACGTTATAAAAGACTCAGCTTGTTTACATGTCTGCATGAGTCGATTCTACGAATGTAAATTCATTTCAGTAACTGCAGTGCTAGCCTGTTAATGCGTTGCTATAATAATTTATTTTGCTTTCTCGAAATACCTACATAAAATTAATTAAAACGCTTCAAAATAAATACCTAAATCAGCTACAGAACTATATATATATATATATATATATATATACACACACACACACACACACTTACTTACTTACTTACTTACTTACTTACTCCATGGTGCAGAGTCCTTCTCGAGAAGCTAACTGGTTTGCAGCTAGTCAAGAAATTCCCCGCATTTTATGTAACCCGAAGTTTCATTACCGCACTCGCAAGCGTCCGCCACCTGTCCCTATCCTGGGCCAGTCCAATCCAGTCCATATACCTACATCCCACCTCCTGGAGATCCACCCTAATATTATCCACCCATCTACGCCTAGGTCTCCCCAGTGGTCTCCTTCCCTCCGTTTTCCCCACCAAGACCCTACACACCCCCTCTCTTCGCCCATACGCGCTACACGCCCAGCCCATCTCATTCTTCGCGATTTTATCACCCGCACAATATTGGGTGAGGAGTACAAATCATTTAGCTCCTCGTTGTGCAATCTCCTCCATTCCCCGTTACCTCGTCCCTACTAGTTCCAAATATTCTCCTCAACACCATGTTCTCAAACACCCTCAGCTTTCTTTCTTTTTATAGATATATATACACGTACATACATACGTGTACTATCTGCGTTTTCCATTAAGAAAATTAATAAACTGGGAATATAGGCCATATTTATTTGACTCACGTTTGTTGTATAAATTCTCAAATCCCTGTTAGCTTTTTGTTTGAGAACAGATCACAGCCCAGTTTATTGAGGTAGTCTTTAAAGTAAGTGACATACATTGCGATTTCACATTTTACATAACCTACTTACATCTGCACACGCCACATCTCAACCGGTTCCTTTTAAGCAGCCATTGATCGTTGTTTCTAAATGACATGCGATCTACTTTTATTACTGCCGAGGTCGGTCTTCCATTTGTTAGGTAGTGAAGTTGCTCCACTATTCCGGCTTCTTCCACAAGATTTTTCGCCAAGTGTGTTGTCGAATCTCCACCACAAGTCGCTACGAAAAACACGAACGTATGTAACCTTACGATTGAAATGTTATCGCTTCGAGTGTGCCATAGTCCCTTAGAATCGCAACATGACCACCTCTGAGATTCACACAACACCCGGGACATGAACCTGTTTTTTATTCGATACTTACGCGTTATGTGGTGAGATGAATTCAGTCAAAAAGCACAACTATAAAATAAGGCTAAATGATGGTGCTTATTAACAAGGAAAAAACTATATGTTTCGGCCTATAGCGGCCATCTTCAGGTTCTGACAATTTTCTGCTAAAAGAGTTTTATATAATATGCCTAAACCGCGTGGTGATGTTGAGGTCTCATCATCATTCTGCGTGCTTTTTTTCCCCTTGCTAATAAACATCATAATTTAGCCATATTTTATAGTTGTGTTTTTTGACTGAATTCACTTCACCATATAGTTTAAACACACAACGGGGATGGCACACCTCACACTTACGTGTTAGTTGGTGGACAGTGTCAGGGGTATATACAGAATAAATAGAATGTAGAAGTTATGTACATCAGTTCTACGGAACTGACGAGTACAGAAATTGCAGGGTGAGTTTTGAGTTGTTTTTACAAGATTTTAAAATACGTTGTTGAGTTATGAAATGGTAGTGTTAATTATAACCAAAGGCCAAATTTTAACCTAATAAATTTTAGTTATAATGTGATGGTGCTAATAATAATGTACGGTGTAAGTTTTAGAAGAACGGTCGGACAGTTGTGTTTAAATTTTGCCAAAGACGTCTAAATTATATTAGCATAGATAAGCTCTGAGAATGACGCGATTTAGAGCCTAGAAACTCCCAAATTTGGCTTTGATTAACGTTGTATGTTGCTGGGCATTCCAAGAAAGTTTTTAAATTAGGGCAACACAGTGTGTAAAGCTTGAACCTGTCTAGATGATATAGCGGCATTAAATACGTAGATACTGCTTCGTACATTAGTTGGTAGGTACCCGGTCCGAATATAGACCGGTGTGCCCGCAGTCGTAAGTGCGGGCTTTCGTGCTTTTTGAATCTCCCCTGTTGAATATCACACTACAATAAAATACGAAAATCGTCTTTTTCCGAATCCTTACCTGCTCACCATTTTATGTAAGCACTGTAAAGCAGTCCTGTTACAGGCCAGGAGTGGCCCAGAGGGTTCCAGGAAGTTAAGGTTCCCAGATTACATGACAACGGCACAGGATGGTGGTAAGGTCAGCCCTACGCACCGGCCGCCTTTACCACCAGCAAATGCTCCTGGTACTCATTTCTGTTAGAGGCTGAGTCGACCCCACGGCCATAGTGCGATCGTAAGGATGCCAATGAAAAATTCCAATGACACCATCTGGAATCGAACCAGCGACCTTCCGATTTGTAGCACATCACCTTAACCACTTTGCCACCGCGGTCCTCCATGTAAACACTGTAGGTTACAGAATACACTTTGCAAATTTCAAATCTTTTATTTTCCGATTTCATTTAGCACTCGACGCGTAGACCTCTAAGCCTAACTTTTGTATATAAAGAAGCTAATTAAATATCTAATAACAAGTCAGTCTGTTTCTGATTGGCCGTCACTGTAAGGAATTAACAACGGAATGTTGAATTGTGTGATGTTGGTTGCAGTGACTGAATGATTATCGTGGCTTCTGTTTGTTACGTACGTCAGCCGTTCGAATGTGGGTAACGCACTGGCTGTGTCTATTGCCACCTTTCAGAGTCGTTCGCAGTCTTTTCCGCCGAAAGCTTATGTCTCGTTTATTACCTCCCAGTTAGTCCATTTCGTCCCGCACCAGGTATGCTTTCAACTGAACTAACGTTGTTAAAATGTTTTTAAGCTTTTGAAATTTATGTTTTTGTTACGTGCTGGAGATCAGATAGGACAACAATTGAACACGTGCGTTTTTGTGCACTTTTATCTTGTAGATCATTCACACTGGGGGCCACGGTGGCACAGTGGTTAAGGTGCTGTGCTACACATAGGAAGGTCGCTGGTTCGATTCCAGATGGTGTCATTGGAATTTTTCATTGACATAATCCTTCCGATCGCACAATGGCCTTGGGGTCGACCCAGCCTCTAACAGAAATGAGTACCAGGAGCATTTTCTGGGGTAAACTCGGTCGGTGCATAAGGCTCCACTGTCCTGTGCCATTGTCATTTAATCTGGGAACCTTAACTTCCTGGAACCCTCTGGGCCAGTCTAGGCCTGTAACGGGACTTATTTACCTTCTTTTTTTTTTTTTTAAAGATAATTCACATTATAGACAAGGAAAGAGTGAGGCAGTAATATTAACGTGTATCTGAAGGAACTCGATTGCGAGGGTGAGAGATGGTGGATACACCTGTTTCAGGGTTATGTGTGGTGGTGGATGTAGCGATGGTGAACCTTATGGTTCTAGCTCAAAAAAGTGGCGTTGAATACCCTACGAACCAGCTGGTAGTAACGTAGACACTGTGTGATGAACCGCCACTGTTTAAAACTTCGCATGCTCAACGAAGATACTGAGTCCTATTTTGTCTTTGCTTTTATCGTTTAGTGCTCAAGTGCCAAGTTCGCGTGCTGGTTCGCATTTAGCCACATAAATAATAACACGCTGATTATACATAATGGCATATGTAGTTAAGCCCATACTATTGCCATCGGTTCTCTCGTTCCAAGCTGTAATGTAGATGTACACCATGTCTCGCGATACTGCACAAACCCTCACCAATCTATACCGTTGTGTATTCAATAATCTGTTTTTGGAACTGCGAGAACGAATAAAGATATACACTTGCATTTCGTCCATTATCGATCTTGCCCAAAAATGTCGATAGCGGTGAATTGTTCGGGTAACTTCGGTGGCCTCCCTTCTTCTGTATTCTGTTCTTCTACACATGTTGATTGTTGTAGGATTGCCAGATAATTTTAACACTAATGGACACTCATAGAAGTACTAAAACCTCTGGTTCTAAATACAGAGACTGTTAGTTTTTTTTAGAGTTCATATGTCAGATGCTGGAAAATACATGCTTGCCTTGGGTGCCCAGTAAGTCACTGTCACGAATTGTGTTTCGTTACAGAAGTCTGCACGTCGATTCTGGAAGCTGTTTGTCTTCCCCCCCCCCCCCCCCCACCCCTTTTCCCCCCCCTTCCTCTCCTTTTTTTTGTGGACGGGGGGTGGGAAGAAAAAAAAAAAGAAAACCCAGGGCGGAGAAACAAGGCGGGGGGTTTAATAAATA
>Ga0123355_10014040_pt1 | contig 12494 bp, 6 predicted proteins | sample TergutEmb28metaG_3_FD_89872 | JGI IMG/M metagenome (GOLD analysis project Ga0123355, IMG submission 89872) | Embiratermes neotenicus P1 segment gut microbial communities from Petit-Saut dam, French Guiana - Emb289 P1 | ecosystem: Host-associated > Arthropoda: Insects > Digestive system > Gut ...
ATGCGGGCTTCAGCCCGCATACGGATACCACACCACCCCAGCCAAACCACAACGTAACACCAACACACATCGAACCAGAACAATACAGCCCATGAAATAACTCAACAAATAAGTCGCAAGGTCCTGGGGATGTACGTAGTATGTATTAACATCCGAAACATGTTGAGCATTAAATAATGAAATAATAAAGCAAGTGACATCAAGTAGGTCTCTCTATATTAAACTATCACTTCAGATAATATGCAACGTGAAGTGTTATATTTCACTTGTTAGAATTGGACATAAGATTAAAGTGACCTTTTTTCAGAGCGTGAATAAAGAATCAAGGCAACACGCTGTTCTGAGATCAGCAGAATCGAGCACGAAAAGTTGATTCAGCTATAATGCATGAATACAGCAGGTCGTTATTCAACCTTTTATTGAACGTTAGAAGTCGATAACAATTTGGTTGCGGTATTTAAACAAACTATGCGGAATTCATCATAAATTTATGTGTTAAGCCTTGATGACTGCATTACAGTGTTTAATTATCTAGTGATACAAATTGTGTTTGAAATTAATAAATTATTTTAACCGGCGAATTATTAAAATCTGGACTGAGGATTCGGCAGTCTCTAATATTACCAGAACTGTTTATACACGAGGATGTCATCACATACGCCTGTTGTTGTCAGGTGTCCGAATAAGGAAATTAACATCTGTTATGGGGTTCAATCTTCGAAAAATACTCAAATCCCGTCAAGGTGTTTTCTGCAGAATGAAAAACAACATGGCAGAAGTGCGATTGTATATTGGGCTTTCGGTTTGACGGAATTTGTTAAAAAGCCATCGAATGAAACCTTGTAATTTCAAAACAATCGATGCATTACATTTTTTTTCCAGATCAATAACTTAGAAATTACGTGACATAATCCATTCATCACAAGGTACAAAAATGAGAATTTTGAAACTAGACAACCCACAGAACTACACTGTAGAGTACTGTACAGCAGTATAAGTGTTAGTCAGTTGGAAATGTTTGTGATGTAATGTGCAAGGAGATTTGCCATTGAAACTAAATAAATAGTATAGTTCATTTGGCTTTTAAGCTCATTACACGATTAAATTTTTCATTGGCTTAATCCTTCCGGACAAAAAAAATATGGCCCTGGGATTGACTTAACCGCTGACAGAAATGGGAACCAGGAATATTTCCTAGGGAAAAAGGCTGCCGGTGCGTAGAGCTGACCTTACCATCCTTCATGTGCCGATTGTCTTGAAATCTGGTAGCCCCGCGATTAAACAATGAGAGTGAACTTTTTTATCATCTCCATACTTACAGAAATACAGTTAATATGGGCACAACACCATCACGTGAACCTTGCACCATTTAGATGTCGAATATTTGCAGTGTACACTATTACCTATATTTATGTTAACCCTTATCCTGCTAATGTGGAGAATATGGTGAGCTCCTAATAATGCCAGCAAATGGCAGATGGGATTTAATTCGGCGTTTAAAGGGTTATTTCTGTGTTGTTCCATTCTTCGTGTTCATAGTGTACCAGATTTAAAGTAGCCCCAGAGAGCTGATTTCGCTGTCCCTCGGAAAAACAGGAATGAATTATTGGAGTCCATAAAATTCAGGAAACTTCTTTGCTAGCGAAGTGACTGCTAACATTTCAACTAGGATCCTACGGATTTCGTGAAATTTTGTGACGAAAAATTCTGCTCCATGGAAATATAAAAGCCAGAGGGAAGGTATTAATGTAAATTTTTTTGCGACAACAGTCACTCTAGTATAAACAATATCTCGGAGCTATATCATAAAATATGAGTGGAAAAAATATAAAAATGTATGAAGGTATCTCTCGCAGTACCTGAAACTTGTTACCTGTGTCGTGAATTTTACTTGTCTGAGTAAGCCCGTATATTGAAATCTGTAATTAGAAAGAAAATGACTTCGGTAGGAGATGTCTAAATCGCTAAAAGCGTTGTTTAGTTGAGGAATAACTCTGTCGCTAAGAGGACACGGGCTATGCATAAGATGTAGCAAACTGCGCTCTCTAATAATTGCCATGATCGCGTTCTGAACACGACAGAATAGTCAAGCTGCTGAAGCGAAATCACAGCAAAACGCGTTAATGTATCCATTGTGTTCGAATTCAAGGCACCCATTCTTCCATCAACTCCATTATCTTAATCTTTCTTCCTTCCAGATTCCTTGCTACACTTTCGGTTGTTCACACTGTCACAGCCCTCGGAGTGCAGTCACTCCCTCACTCCTTCACTCCCTCACGCCCTCTCACCTTCTTACCCTCTCAGTTCCAGAAGGGAGATGATGACAATGTTGTTTCTCCATACAGAATACCTTAAAAATACAGCCTATATATGTATGTATACACACACACACACACACACACACACACAGAGCGAGTTGAAAATATTTTATCACTTACACCTCAAATTTCTATTGGGATAGGGATAACCGAAAATTATTTTCGTCATCACCAGTTAAAGTCCTAAACTTAGGTTTCCGCTGATTTCATCCTACTGTCACGTTTATTCAAAACTATTATTCCAAGTCATGGGATTAAATAATTAAGAATACAATTTTCATTGTTTAACCAAATTCCACATTCTAGCCTGCTACACCTCTCAATTTATCATTCCATTATCTATGTTCGCAATTTTTTATTGTGGTATCCCACATTCTACGCACTAGCTTGTTATACAGTTGTACGTTCTGGTTTCAATACAAGGCAGACTGTGAACGCAACTACAGAACCTGACCATCGATCAGCATGATATAGCAGTTACCGCGACATACTTCTCCAGTTGTGTGCCAAACCACGCTCCGTTACGTTGCTGTAGTGTTGAGTAACAACACTTGTATATTTCATGTTTTTTTTTTTTTAATTTTCTGTAATCGTGTTTGATGAAGAAACTTTCAGCAACGAATAAGCAATAAATTTCTTCTACAACCGAAGAAAAGGATCATTCAGACCTTCAGCTTTTCACTTGGAGTATGGAAAGGCGGAAGGTCACTCTCATAAAATTACATCAGAGGAAGTTTCGAGGCCCGAAATAATATCGCTTCTGACGAAAATTATATGCAAATATTGTCTCGTATTAATAAAGTGCTTTTTGAAACTGCTCGCGTTATTTAGCAGCCACACCTCTTGTCTGTGTTTATATATATATATATATATATATATATATATGTCTGAATTGTCAAATTTAACATGGCAGACGGGAGGACAGTCTATAAAGCAAACAACTGTCATACACTTTACAGGCCTTGTGCACATGAAAGGTTAAGTGCTAATGACGTCTGCGTGAAAGCCAGTTAGATGCTGAAATTGCATACACAGATGGAATTTCAGTAACGAAATGAGGGCAGTGGAATATCCTTAAACTATAGTACTTAAAGGGGACTGCGGTAGCACAGTGGTTATGGCGCTGCGCTACAAATTGGAAAGTCGTTGGTTCGATTCCAGATGGTGTCATTGAGATTTTTTATTCACATAATCCTTCCGATCGCACTATGGCCCTGGGGTCGACTCATGCCTCTAACAGAAAGGAGTACCAGGATTATTTCCCAGGGGTAAAACGGTCGGTACGTAAGGTTGACAACCTTACCAAAATTCTAGGCCGTTGTCACGTAATCTGGAAACCTTAACTTCCTGGAATCCTCTGGGCACCTCGGGCCTGTAATGGGACTGATTTACCTTTTTATGTTATTTAAGAACTCGCTTTTTCGTAGCAATTCTGCAGTGCCAGTTCGTTGGTTGATGGTGAGCTAACAGCAACAGCGAAAATTTTAAAGTAAAAGTGGCGTACGTTTATCTCAGGAGAGATAAAATAGAGGCGCGTTACGTTGCGAAGTTCGTATAAAACCCTCAGTTCCAAAATTTTGGAAGGTGAACAAAACCACACTAAGGGTTTAACTGATCCCAAGATTACCTTCTCGGCGCGGTTGTTTAAGACGTCGTTCCTCTTACTTTGCTAACGCTATACCGGTGAATAAGAGGAGGATCAGCTGGCAAGTCCGTACATTGCAGAACAAGGCATAACTCAGGGAATATGACGTGGTGTAGGTGTTAGGTGACGGACGTACACTGTAACTGTAAACGAAGTTAAATCACTAAGGTAAACACGCTGAGATAATCATATCACTAAAACGATCCGATGATTGATGGGCAGATAAACTTGACAAAATATACCACAACACTGTCTGTTCGCAGCCTATATCCCGTAAAAATGATTAGGTTTCTACTGGCACAACGAAAGGTTCAAGCGCACGACTTGGACTGCCCCTTGTTACTGAAGTGTTCTCTGCATTTCTTTTTCCCCACAGCTAGCACGATGGATGGTTTACTCCCTTTTTCTGACCTTCACGAACACAACATCCCAAGTTCCTTGAGGGTTGTTTGACAGTACATCTTCCTCATGAAATAAAGTGAAATGCCAACTTAATGCAACTAGGTAATTTTATTGAGGTATTCTTAGCGCGACATGTTTAGGGTACATACGCCCATCATCAGGAGCATTAGATGTTGAGTTGCAGCATATGGTTTTCTGCACCGAGTTTTTGGATGGGTGGTGGTCTTGAGACCTGCTGCGTAGGTCGTGTGTACGGTGCGGATGGTGCTGTGCGAGTCGCACCGTACCCGAAACATGTCGAGCTAAGAATACATCAATAATATTACCTAGTTGCATCAAGTTGGCATTTCACTTTATCCCAAGTTCCTTTTGACATGGGGAGCCGGCCGCTATAAACCTCTCACTCCAACCACACGTCCATCCTCTCTCGCAAGGGCCAATCTAATCGGTTATGAGGGCTACACGTACGTAACAGCGACTGAATTTCAACAATGCTTTCAGTGACGTTTAACACAAAGTTAAAATCCGCAGGTGTATCGAGGGAGAGTTGAGGTTGCAACAGCAGTGCGTGTGGAAATTACTGTGTTTATATAAAGACAAGTGACTTGGTTTAAGTACAGGCCTGCTATAGTTTTACTAAATGACTTAGGCAAATACAACTAGCAAATTGACAGCAAATTTACTTCCGTCTGTTGAATAATAAAAGACCAACTTGATGTCACTTGTATTGTATTTCACTTCTTATGTGCTCAACATGTTTCGGATATAAATATATCCATCATCACGAGCTTGCGACTATTCTGTTGAATTACCACATTCGTCGTATTATTCTTGTTTCGATGTGTGTTGGAGTTTCCGTGTGGTTGGGTTGGAGTGGTTTCCGTGTTGCAGGCTGCAGCCTGCAACACGGATACCACTCCAACCCAACCACACGGAAACTCCAACACACATCGAAACAAGAATAATACGACCAATGTGGTGATACAACAGAAAAGTCGCAGGCTCCTGATGATGGATGTATTTATATCCGAAACATGTTGAGCACATAAGAAGTGAAATACAATACAAGTGACATCAAGTTGGTCTTTTATTCTTCAACTATCACAATGATGCACGGTCCAATAAACATAAGGTAATACCGTTTCTTTAGGTATTTCAGCAGCAATTACGTGTATCAAGCGAATATATTACCAAAAGCCCTTGTAGTATAAATTCTTGATTTACATTATTTGAATAAATGTAAAAAATATGAAGGTTAAATAAATAAATCAGATAAAACATCACTCTCGTCGCGTTGTTTGATCCCTTCCGTTTTTCTTAAGGTTTACAGTTTCTTTGTAACACAGAAGTTCGAACGGAATCCAATTTTTCCTTGTCGAGGTGATTCACACTACTTACTTACTCCATTAAACTTTGTGGCGTCCGCTCTTTTTATTGTATTACTATTCTTTTCCTTATATTGTATGAAGCGCTCTGCTGCTGACGTTCACCATACATCTGTCTCCGTTGCACACCACAAGACTATTTTGCTTTTAGATTCTCTTACTGATTGTGTTTGGTGCGACGAAGGTGAGGTTAAAGTTGACTGAAATTTTATTGAATACGTTAATATTGAATAAAATACGAAATTAAAATATATGTATTATTCAAATACATTTTTATTAACATTCTTCCTTCTCCCTTAGGAAATCTACTTTATATATTTGCTGTTTGTGCACTAATTTAATGCAGTACCAGGTGCGACCATTAAGCTCCTGGAATAATTGCAAATATTCCGGTAATTGCACGGTTTAAAGACAGAGGCAACTTCAAAATAAGCCCGTTGAGCAACAATATATTTATCCCAGCATTTCGCCAATGGCGTAAACATTAGAAAATATCCTCCTTCGGAATAGCCAGTAGCTTTGATATAACATCCTGCAGAATGTCCTTACGTTCTCATATCACTATACCTTCAAAGTGGGATTTCATTAGTAAAGAGCCGAAAGTCAAAGGTAGCAAAATCTTGTGAATGATAGGGGTGTTTCGGTCAACAGAGTATCCTTTTGCCACAGATTTCTTGACAGATAGGACACGGTGCACAGGAGCCTTCTCAGAATGGAGGAAATAATTTTTGGTCCAATCAGGTATTTTTACGTACACACCGTCTATATTTCTGCATTAACAGCCTGGCTGTCTTTTTGGCCTTGCTCTAAACTACGCGATTCCGCGAATTTGCAATGTCTTTATCGAATCTCTGCGTTACAATGAAAAGGAAAGAAAGGGAAGAATTACAGATTAAGAAGTTCCTCCCTGTATGAAAGAAAGACGAATTTAAAAGAGAATACACGACAGCAAAAATGACTTCTGCTTACATCATACTTATACATGTCTTATATTTATCTTCGCTTAACCTATTTAAGATTAATTCTAACCGAAATTATACGTAAATTTTCTGTTACTGTCTGCTGGACAATAAAATTCGTGTACATTATAAAAGACAAATAAGTGAACGACGTTTGCAGAAATAATGTCTCTGTTCTGAGAATCAGACATAAGCCTAAAAAAAGACAAGGCTTAACAAAATTCAAATATTCTCACAATACATACCTAATTACCAGGGGGCTGTTAAGCAGTTGGATTTAATTATTGTCGGTCATTAATGCAGCACGTATTACAGACAGTAGAATACGTTTACATTTTTTCTTAGCCTAGACCATTAAAGGATCGGCCTTGAATATGAAAAAAAAAAACTCATATTCCACATATAGTGCCTAGTACTACTGTTACGTTTTGTATCATTGGTTGCAACAATAAGTATAATTAAGGCGATCGCTAGATAATAACTGTATTGTGACTTTTACAACAGGTAAAACTACTCAAAGCAAAACAGCTCGTGGGTAGATCTCACTACATCTGCACGAGTCCTTGATAAATTGTGACGAAGGCAGACATGGTGAATGTGTTTTGTATTGGTGGGGTTTACTATTCTTTGTTTCTCTTCCTCATTAATTATACTAACACTCTGAATGCAGTGGACTTAGGGTACTATTTCAGCACACATGGCATACTCCAAATTACAGTACACACAGCAAGCATACTCTTTGTTTCCACAAATGAACACTCTCGCGGTAGAAACACACTGGATAAACAATAGATGAGAGTGTCCTAAACATTGCGCATTTTAATTAAGGAAAACTTATTAACAAACACATACTAATGAAACTGTTGTAAAAGAGAGAGGTGTTATTAAAGAAATATACGTACGAGAGAAAACATAACTGAAAACAATTTACAATTTTATCTACCTAATATAGCAGTGTGAAATATCTCCGGCATGTCAACCCCATTACCACGGGTTTCCAGGAAAATTCAATCCCTACTTTCCTATTACACATACCTATACAGGTGCCAACTTGAGATGCAATTGTGCGTATGTGAGTAATTTTTAATAAGATATGCTAGTAGCACAGTGGTTAAGGTACTCTGCTACAAATCGGAAGGTTGCTGGTTCGATCCCAGCTTGTGTCATTGGATTTTTCATTGACATAAAATCCTTCCGATCTCACTATGGTCCTGGGTTCGACTCAGCCTCTAACAGAAATGAGTACTACGAGTATTTCCTGGGGGTAAAGGCGGCCGGTGTGTAAGGCTGACAACCTACCACCATCCTGTGCCGTTGTCACAAAATCTCGGAACCTTAACTTCCTGGAACCCCCTGGGCCTATCCAGTCCTGTAACGGGACTGCTTTTTATTTCAACATAAGCTCGATTGTCATCTGTCACACTTCTACGAGCACTTTAATTTCTCCAGATACTGTATGATGTCATTCTGTATCAGTGTTTACGAACAACCTTCATGCTTACTTCCATATCTGTTACACACTACTCACTCGTAATTCTCTTTTGAGAAGACCAGAACTATGAGCACAGAAGAGCGGAGATCGTTTGAAGAGTGATCAGTGTGACGTAACTGAAAACTGACGTTCTTTGATCTTATCCAAACAAAACAGATTTTCTTCCTTCCGTCTTGTAGCATAATTACACACAACAACATGACCAAAAAGTTAACATCTTTCTTTGGTGTTACTAGTTGACATAATTTTCTTTTTGTCTGGTACACAGAGTAAGGTAACAATTGCTGTCTTTCCTTGTGGTGTTATCGGACACATGTGGTACAGCATGTTAAGACTTGTATTTTCTTTTTATATTGTTACCTGCCACATAGCTTTCATTTAATTTTTACAGCCTGATAAAATACACGTACTGAAATATTTCGGCTACAGTCATGTACGTACCTTTAAAATGCTTCTAGCGATGTGAAGGCTGATAATCGGGCATATGTTGACGCAGTATTTTGTACTGACAAATACTCATGCAATAACATCCTGAAGTCCGGCGTATGTTGGCGGGATATTCTGTGTATCTTTACATGCAAATGATATTATTAATTTTACGTTTTATAACCCGTGTATTGTGATATACATATATAATAAGAACCAACAAAATGCACACTTTTTTTCATTATGAATGACTTAATTCAATTATATTGTCTTCGACATGTTTTGAACAATGTCAATATCAAACACATCCTGCCATCGACCAGACTGCTTATACCGATGCATGAAAGAAATAACACAAAACTGCACTTACAAGTCTCCCTGAGGATGAACACTTGGTTGTCCGAAACGTGTCGAAGACAATAAAACTGAATTAAATCACTAATGAAAAAAAGTGTGCATTTTGTTGGTTCTCATTACATACATATTATTAATATTGTTGTAGTTTACTTCATTACTGTGAAGATCATAAAATTTAAATATTTATGGTGTATGCTTTATATTTTTCGGAGATAATCTCAGTAATACTTATCATTGCCATTAATCTACATTGATTTAAAAATAGTTTGAAACAACGAATATACGTATACGTTCTCGCCCCATGCTCACATCGAATTTTACCCTCCCTGAAATCATCTATTAGTCAACATCATCTTGATCACAGCTAAGGAAAAATTTCGTACTGCTGCAATTAGATTTTAAGTTTTATAAAAATTTTACATTCATGCAAGCTACATATTTTCCAAAAATATATTACAGCACGTTTGAAACGTGATGGCACACGCGCAGAAATCAGATTTGGTCTTTCAGCGAAACGGACGAGTCCATTTAAATTGCCGGGGCGGGGGGTCAGTTCAGTCGACTACTGGCAGCCGAGGTGTGCGCATCAGCGGTAGTAATGGTAGTAATGCTGGATACACCATGTTCTGAGGTAGAGTGCAAGACCCACTCCACTCGCATGTTCCCCCTTCACTTCCCCTACCGTGCGTCACCGTGTGCCATCAGGTTTCATCTGAGCTGTACCACATCTCATTTCATGACTCCAAAGAAAGTAGTCGTGGAGTCGCACCCGCCTCACAATTGCGGACTTTCGCCATATTGTCACTGTTCACTGTCGGCCCTTCCGTCCCTCCGTCAGTCCACATGTATTATCTCGGATCCCATTGGACAGAGATTCAAGAAAATATAAAATGTCGACATGCATTAAAACCGGTAAAAAAGACTCAAGATCGGTTAAAGACGGCCAATAATATCAGGCACTCAAGCTTAAGCACGTTTACGGGAGTAACTCACTGACCTCTTCAAGGAATGAGAAAACTTTCAAGAAAAATTGTAGAGAAATCCAAAGCATATTTAATTTTCAATATATTTCTTACAAAATTCGTGTCTTTACGACATAATTACAACAAAGCCGAACACGTCACAGATGATGTAACACAATATGATGAAAAGACGTCATTTGCATTCCGGGCAATTAAGATCAATTTCCAAACCAAAACCAAAGGTTGTAATATTTTACACCTACAGTTTCCACTGGATTATGGCTGGAGGTTAAGATGAATCTTGAATTACAAATCATTAAGTTAAAATGCACAATTGAAATACTTAAAAACACTGTTTTATAACTAATTATATTTATATAACAACAGCCACCACATAAGGTATATTAAATCCTGTTCTACATTGACCTAATAACCATTGCCTTATATTTCGTGTTCTGACGTCACGTTATTATGCATTTATCAATTTCTTCTTCCTGTGATTTGTATGACACATTATTCAAAAACAAAAAGTGCCACCATCACACTTAATATTTACTTGCTTCGCCTAGGAACATTAAACGTCTTATGTAGATAGATCCTGAATTAAACTATGGAATTCATATGAAGGATTGTTTGTAAGTCAGGAATTGCAGAACATTTCGACGGCCTGAAAATCTGAGCTTATGTTCGATCCACAAACTTAACACGAAAAATTCAAAGTAAGCGTAAAGGTTTTGTTAAATAAAATAATAACTTACCCTAAGAAGTTATAACATACTGCAATATATATATATGTATATATATATACATATATATATACACGAGGCTTATTCAGAAAGTAAGTACCATTCCACTGTAAAAAAAATCGAGTAAGGTTTCGTATAAAATTTTATTGTTATCAGATTCTACATTATTCAAACTATTTTTCCACACATTCGCAGCCATTATTGAGGCACTTATCGTAGCGGAGCACAAACTTTTGTTTACCTTCCTCATAGAATTAGGCCGCCGATAACCCAAACGACTACTGACAATGTCATAGAGTACAGTCCTTGAAATTTGAGGAAAGTGCAGAGACAGATCAGAAATTATGCAACGTATGTCGTCACGCACTCTTTCGTTGACCTTACGCACCAAACCATAATCCACCAAAGATGGACGCCCACTTCGCGCCTCATCGTGCAGTTCTCTCGTCCTTCATTGAACATCTGAACACATTTCCTAACCATGCCATCACTCATCACATTATCACCATAAACTTGACAGATCTGGTGATGAATCTCACTTGGTAGCACATTCCTAGAGTTCAAAAAACGAATTACAGACCGTATTTCACAGTCGACGGCCCCTTCAGTTGTCTTAAACATGTTTAACGCACATTAACAAACATAACACGAATTTCACGAAATGGCGTCTGTGGCTCCTCAATTGATAGAGGAAGTTACTGCATATGCGCAAAGTGACAGTCTCGAGGATGCGTGAGATATATGCGCAGGCGGTACTTACTTTCCAAATAACCTACGTATATATAAAGCTTAATAAAAACCTAAATTGTAACCCCAGTGACCACTTGAATGGAATCAGGATACAAAGTTCAGAATAAGCTTCGGTGTTACGTTATAGAAATATTTCTTATGTTCTTATTATTTTAGTGGCAATATTATTTTAGTACAGATATGCTACTTTGCGAGAATCTGGAAAAACTCCTTGCGTTGCAACATGGCCATTAATGTGGCTGGGAATTTTGCATTTGCAATTACTGTCTAGTAGAGACTTCGGATGTGACTCTGAGGCAGAAAATTGATGTAACACATATTTGTAAAACAAATAGTCGAATTTCTCATGGCAGTACTACTACCCCACTTTCACGATTGTGCACCTGAATATTCCAAGTTTAAGGAGGATATAAGTGGGTCTAATTTGTGCTATTTCGATATAAAATAGTCCATCTAAAACTCCTAGTGGTACGACATAATGTAACAATCACATTTTCTGCATTTTATACAATATGGGGTTACACGTTTTTCCTGAGGTTCCGAAACGAAACGGCAACAAATGTAACTAATTCTTTTTTTTTGTAGTGGAGAAGGAATTTGTCACCTTTAAGGTATGACCTGGATTTTTACAACTATTTTAGAATTTTTTTTTTAATTTCGCTTTCGTGTTCCCCTGCATCGTTGGTGTAATTACAATTGATAACCAACAAGATGCAACTATTTTGCATCTTGTTGGTTATGAATTGTAATTATTTTAGACAAATTTTATTGTTGAAATTACTAACAGATTTCGTAAGTAATTATGAGGATGTAGAGGCTTTATATTTTATTTTTTGATCATACTTAAAGCCAAATCTTCGTATAATAAAAGACGACCCGTATGTGTACGGAGTGATTTCATGTATATTTACTTACTTACTCACTCCATGGTGCAGAGTGCTTCTTTAGAAGCTAACTGGTTTGCAGCTAGTCAAGAAATTCCCCGCATTTCACGGAACCCGAAGGTTCATTACCGCACTTACAAGTGTCCGCCACCTGTCTCTATCCTGGGC
>Ga0123355_10014043_pt1 | contig 12494 bp, 8 predicted proteins | sample TergutEmb28metaG_3_FD_89872 | JGI IMG/M metagenome (GOLD analysis project Ga0123355, IMG submission 89872) | Embiratermes neotenicus P1 segment gut microbial communities from Petit-Saut dam, French Guiana - Emb289 P1 | ecosystem: Host-associated > Arthropoda: Insects > Digestive system > Gut ...
ACATGCCCATTCTGGTGGTCTTAACATCATGAGAAAATTATAAAGCAGTTTCCTTGTTACCTTATATTTGAATATGTAATTAGATTAAATAAGCACCAGTTATCCTGTTTACATAACACACATGATTTATATGTTATTTATTCCTTTTAAATAAATGTTATAAAAGTTATTTTTCCAAATGGAGAAAGTTGTATTGTTTATTTTGGGATAAGTGAATAAGATGTTTAATAAATGGGCGCTGATAATAAACACATGAACAACCACAATTTAAGGCACTATGCCTGCTTGTGACTAGGAGGATTGTGGACAGCTCCAATATCAGGCTAGCTCTGGTCTCCAGGCCAGGGAATTCAAACTTGGGACTTCCTGAGTAAAACATCCCGATCACTTTAACATGATTTGTGGAGTTTTCTCTCTTGAAAGGGTATCATGTTTCTAGTTACTGGTTCACTAATGTCTATAAATGGGTGTGCAGCTAATACCACTACGCTGGATGCCGTATGAAGCTGTGTATGAGGATGACTACTCAACAAAATCGGACGTATACTCATTTGCTTGCCTCATCTGGGAGATGTTCTACCAGGGAGAGCTGCCATTCTCCAAAATGTCAGATGATGCAGTGCTCACAGCACTCAAGAAGCATGAGCTTCAGTGGAAACCCCACAAGGCAGCCCCTCAGTCACTGCAGTCCCTGCTTGTCAGCTGCTGGTCTGACAGTCCACGTGACCGTCCCACCTTCTCACAACTCACTGTCACCATTGGTGAGATTTCTGTTGACAGTGCGATATGAGACTGCCTGTAAGGACAGCTGTACCTTTTTGATCCTTGTGTTCATCTTAGTGGCTTTGTTGAAGTGAGGTTTGTCCATACCATGTCATGGTTACTCCTTTCCAGGTAGATAAACATTCAGCTAGAAATTGCATCAGTAAATGCTGTGGTAAGGTGTGATAAAGTTATTTGAGGTCTCAGTTCTCCTGGGGTGTGGCGTCACGTCACTGGCTGATCCATGCCACAGAACTAAGCCTGTCTGTAACAAGAGTTGTGGTTATGTGATAGGAGGACAAGGTATTTTATTTGTATTTAGAATTAAAACAGTAAAGTAGCATCTTAAATTCGAGTATGAAACAAATACAGTCAAACCTCAGTTCACGAATACCTCGGATCACAAACAATTTGGTTTACGAACAAATTTTCCAAACACAGCATCTCGGATGACATACTGTGTCTCGAGTTACGAACACGCAAGCCATCAAAACATAGACAAAAACAAATCACACTGGACAACTTTTTAGTGAGACAGAGGCCCAGTGAGTCTGAAGCAGAGTCAAGTGGTGCCAAGAGACAGAAAAAAGAAAAAGAATCCCCTTCCAAGCAATAACATTTCACTTCCTCACCACCTTCCACTTACGCCGTCAACTCTCCTCCATACAGGTAAGGTAAAACTAAATTAAGTTTTCGTCTATATTTGATGTACTTAGTGTTGTGTTTATCCCTTTTGTGATAGATTTAATGGTTTCCATTGATTTTGTGTTAAGAACTTGTGCACAAATTACTGTTGTAAAAGTTTAAGTAAGCAATCTTCTGGGGTCCAGGAACGGATTAATCCATTTTACATTAATTCCTATGGGCAAAATAGTTTCGGTTTATGAACGACCTTCAGGAACGAATTAAGTTCGTGAACCGAGGTTTGACTGTATTGACCTTTTCAGATGTTTCAATCTTCAAATCAGTTGATGTATTTGAGATGGGATTTTTTTGCCACTTGTGTCATATCATATTGTCACAAGTATGCAAGTAAACTTTTGTCAGCACAATTGTGTCTTTATTATGGTATACTCACTACATATTTTAACTATTACACTCTTCTTCAGGTAAATCTCAAATTTTGACTAATGATTTACTCCTCTCTCAGAAAAACACATGGAGTGGGAGCACCCAACACAAAACCCAGTTTAATAAATGGTTGTGTAGTTTGCTTAAACAATATATTTTAGTTTATTCCCTGCTATGCACTCAATTGCTGCAAGGATTTTGAATGATGATATGTGGGAATCCTCATATAAGATTTGAAACTTCGATTTTTATAGCTTGATGTTTTAACTATTTTTTATTTTAGTTCATTTTGTGTGTCTGATGCTACTTTCATGAAAATGACTTCCACTTAAAGTATATATTAGCTGAGAATAAGTAGAATGAAGGTACTTGTGTGCTGACAAAGTTTAGTATATTATGTACTTACCACTCAGAGTGTTAAAGAGGCTGATATACTGTAATCCATTCAGGAGCCACAAGTTTCCATGTCTGTTCCTGAAGTACAATTACGTCTGTAAACTGAAAGTGATAAAAAGGGGTAGTACAATGGGGATGGGGATGGCAACTATGAACATGTGTCATTTTTGTGGGTGAAGAAATGTTTCTTTGCAGAGTCATCTTAGATTTGGCAGTGTCTTCCATTTTGGTAAATACAGTAAGAGTTAAGGCATCCATGGAAGCTGAGAATGTGCCATCTCTTTGAAACAAGACTTTTGTACTCACATGAGCCTTCTCTGACATTGTCATTAGGGGATATGGTAACCATGAGCTAGGTACTCTTTGTATGTAAAATTTCATTATTGCAGGTTCCTTTCAAAGTGAGGTTAAGATGGACACCCTCAGCTGCAGGGCCACTGTCACCCGTGAGCTGTGCATGGGTACTAATTGATAAAAAGTTTGTAGTTCTTTTTTGTAAGAACTTTTAAATATTGTATATTCACTACTATTTTATTTATTTTCTTGTTCACTGAAGAAGACTGTTAACATATTGATATCATAACACTCAAGGTCACTAGCAAAGATGAAAGTGATCTGATAAAGTTTTGTATGACTATGGATATTATCATTGTCCACAATTTCTTCCAGAGAGAATGCTATGTGTGATAATTATTCTAAACTTTTTACATATTGTGTAATCAGTTTTTACTACACATTTTTTTACCACGATTTCCTATAAGGTTGTCTTACATTGTAATTGTATAAATAAGTCAAAATAGTGTTGTGTCAATGTCTGAAATGTACCTGCCTACTTTGGTTTCACTTTTTGCCCCACCCCTGAGATTAACTATGAGTGACACTGTTAGCTGTGATTGGCCTATTATCATAATGGCATTCCATGTATCATAAGATTGATGACAGCACTTCAGAAAAATATTTTTGCTCACTGTACCATGCATTTCAATATGCTATTTCCTTGCAGTTCAGCCATTATTCCTGTAACAGTATGGTTTTTTAACCCTACTTAGTCAGGAACAGTTATAGACATTTCATGACATGTCCAAACTTCTTCTGAAATCACATTCTTGCTTCTAAAAAACAGATGTGTGAAAACCATGTACTTTTAAAAACAGAAAAAGAAGTATGAAACTGTATTGTATTACTGTCGATTTGGCAAAGTTCTATAATGTGCAAATTCCTGGCTCATATTGACAGCTCCATGACTTACTGAACTTTGTCACAATTATGTGTGTTGATTACAGGCAGATACAAATTCAACAAGCAATATATGTGAAAATGAACATGTCAATGTAATAGAAAAGTTTCGACTATATAAATTGTCATAGAATTTTGAAGTTCAAAGGGAGTGGGTTGATTGGACCTTTACTAGGTGTTGTCTTTGTGTTACTTTTTCTTCAACAGAGAAACTGTGTTCTGTTCTTACTGTGAGAGACCAAGTTTCAAACCCATGCAAAATAGTATGTAATACTATAGTTTTGTATCTTATTTTATTTATTACATTTTTAGATAGAAGAAGAGTAGCCATGAAATCTGAGCTGGGTAACATGCGTTCTCTAAATTTAATATGTTCTTAACTTCTTCATAAATGTAATTTTGTTCATTATTATTTATAACTACTACTACTACTACTACTTTACCACCATAATCAAAACAAACACACCTACACAAAAAATGACAAATTTATGAACCTGTTTCAAATCCCCTACAGAATCTTGTTCTTTCAATAATAAACAGAAAATTTCCATGTCATTGTAACAGACATTTCAGGTGTTGGTGTGGAATAACACTAGTGCTCTCTCTTATTAATTTTTATGGTCATGTGTTTGATGTTTAATACATATCAGGGAAAATGCAAATATCTTGACCCTTCCAGTGAGTTTTATAGAATAGCAAAAAACTTAGAGTAAGTTTTATTTGTACAGTTAGATGAGAAACATAAAGTAAATGCAAGGCTGAGATCCATTATTACATTCACGTATGCCTCTATAGAAGTCTAATATTTGTTTTCTTTCTGTTTTTTTTAAGTTTATTTATTTTATCCTTCACATATAACCCATTTTTTGTTTCTGAAATTTCTATCTTACTGTGTGTAGATTAGGTCCTTTAATTTGGCTTGGTTCCTGTAACCACTGCAATTTATCCTGCTTCTTTTGATCTGCCAATTCTGAACTTTCATGCATGGTTTCAGGCTTCTTCATCAAACCATGCTTTATACTGCCGATGTTTGTACTGGCTAAATTATGTTTATGAAATTCTTTCTTTTGTGACCTAAACAAAGGAAGTCAGACTTTGCAAGGTCTGATATATCTGCTGGTGTGCAAGGAAAAACAGATATTTTATGAAATAATGATGGCCATATTGTGTTTGGACAGTGGTTCTCTACATACAAAGCAGTTTGAATTTTGTCAACAGTAAGGAATTTCATGGTGTTGTCTCCTGGTTTATGATGATGTGTTGTCTGTTAGGTGGGTGTCAGTATTTTGGAGGAACATATGACCTCCGTTTTCAGGGTTGAACTGCGAAATTAAATTGTCATAACCCAGAAAGCTATGGTATGAATGGACTGTGAAATTTTAAAATCTTATTGTGTAATAAGGTTGTTGTTTTGCAGTTCATCTTTTTTTTCTTTCTACTGATTCTGAACAGCCTTTAATTTTTCTTGTGTGTGTGTGTGTGTGTGTGTGGACATTTGTTATCTACTTAATTGCTAAGATAAACAGAAGGTATAAATGGTGGATGTGAGGATGCATGTTCTCATGGATGTGTTGATAAAAGCAGTTGCCCTCTGTGTTCATATTTTCATGTACTTCTGCTTCTCAGTTGACTGTGCTTTAATGTTTCATCTCTGCTGAATTGCTTGTAATGTTGTACAGCAAGACTACCAACCATTGTAGTTAGTCATGAAACAGATTATAAAAATCATTGTGGATGTTTGGAATGAAGTTTCAACAGCTAGTTCCTCAATTCTTGTGATTTATTTCAGAAACTAAAATTTCATAAGACTGTTACACTGCTATAATGTATGGTGATCATTCAGCTGCAGGGATTATGTTCTTAAAGCCATTGCCGTTGCCAAGACCAAGGCACTTTCTGGGAAACTATAAGTTATGGGAACTGTAACTGTTGTTGTCATTCATTAGATCCTACTTACACACATTTTAGTTGGAAAACCTGGAGGGAATGGACCACCTAGGAGGCCCCAGACACACTGGAGGACTATTAAAATTAACCCTATATAATTAGTGTTTGAGCATGTGAGCTGATTTCAACTGGTCGTTGCTACCCTACTGTGACAGAGGTAAATGTTTTCGTGCAGACAACTTAAAGTGGATATGTACAATCAAGTTTAATGTTTGGGAATAACTGGATACAATTGAAAAACTGTGGATATTTTGAGATCTCTATTTGATAAGGAATGTTTGTATTGATGCAGAGATCCAGATGCTACAAGGTGACAGATCAGGTTGAAGCTCATCATCTATGGCAGTTTGAAGTGAAAACAAACAAATCTCAGTACAAAATATGAAAGCATTTAAGAATGGCTTATTGTGGACAAAAATTTTGCAGTCTAGGTAGAGGTGTTACGAATTAGTGACTACATTGTGCTCAGAGATGAAATAAATTAGCCACATTGATGGTTCTAACACAAATTGGTCAGCTTTCCAGCTGTGACACATTTGGTCTCTAAGTGCTGTATTTGAGCCATTCTTCATTAATTACAAAGGAGCATACTGTTATGAAAACAGCATCTGTAGAGAAGTGCATAGGTCTGAATACTTCAGAGATACAACAGAAACATTATGTTAACCCTGGCACTTAAAATGAGAAAGCAGCAACAAAAACAGCAGGCTGTATATTATAGGTGGTGTATGCTTAATATTCTTCTGCTAGAATAGACATTAAAATTAATGCTATACAGTAGTTGAAAATATCAGGCTTATACAGTAAGGAATGTGGGCATAGGCCAAGCATGTTTTTGTGTTGACACTGAAAGAGTTAAAGTGCATTTTTTGCAGAGGTTATGTAACATGGAAAGAGATGAGAGGATTATTGTGTATGCTGCTGTGGACAGGGTGGGAGAGCAAGTCATGGTAAAGGCAGACTGTATCATGAAAGTGTATGGGGGAACAGAGGTATAGGTCCACACATGCTCAATCTCAGCAGTAATTGGATATGAATGGTCGGCTGTATGCCCTGACTGTTTTACCCATAGTGAAAGAGCCGTTGGTGCCAATGAAGAGAAGGCTGGGTAGACCCCAGAACTGATCTGGACACTTTCAAGAAGATAAGCTTTTCTGCCTCCGTTGGGACTCCAACTCTCTCCTTGGTTGTCCAGCCTGTATCCTAGTCTCTGTGCCCATGGTTCTTGGCATTCTATTTCTTGTGGAGCGCTAGGATGAGAATAGAGAACTAAAATTTCTAATAAGAGTATTTATTTTCAGGTGTGATTTAGTGTATACAAACAAAATTCTGACAAATCAGATTGACAGAGTTGCACTACAAATATAAATTTAAAAAGACTAATAAAGCGGTTGTTTCCAGAGTTTATACAGTTGTGCCCACTCAGCCCAGCAACACTTTATTGAACCCAACCACTTCTCTTAACTTTGTGCATGTGTATAAGGAACACCTCATCAATTTATCATGTATAATTAGATTGTTTAATTTTATATAATCATGCTCATGTCCAAAGCCTTGTTGCAAAGATGGCAAAAATGCATGATGCTTTTGTTGAGAACCACTGAGCTATCCTGGTAATTAATTGGCTAGTATTGCCTAAAGGGTAGTTGAGTTCTGTGGAATCTAAAAATGACATTTTTCCAGTTGCTGGAAACTGTGAAGCCACAGATGCTTCTGTCCTTCCTCTCTCCAAGTAACAAAACCTCAAGTGAATGTGAAGACACTAGTGTCCGATGCAGTTATATTTTTACACATATCAAAAATTGGTTCAAATTTGACAGTGTGAATGAATTGCTTCTAGTCAAATGTATTAGTGTAGTTTTGATGCATCTTGTAGTCTTCTTTTTGAGAACATAGCCATATTAATTTTAAAGATGACTAATATCTTGACTTTTTACACAACAGCTTTGTATCCTAATGTCACACCAGATGTAGATACTGATCTGAACACAAACTCAGGATGAAAACTTCTGAATGGGTGCTTTATATACTCATCAAATGGTATTGCTTAACAGTTAGTATGTTTTTGATAATTGAAGTAGCTTTCTGTTTACGTGCAACATATATAGCCATCTGTCCCAAACAGTTCTTCATACTGCCCTATGCTAACCTAGTTCTCTTCATTTTACATCCAGTCAATAATTTCCCACTTTAATATTTTCCTCCCACCTGTTTTAATAAGGATTCTGAACCAAAATTTTGTAAAGCAACGCTGCCTTCATTTGTTCTAGGTGTGAGTCTCAGGTATCTCAAGCTGCTTCATTTAACCACCTTGGTAATTGTAGATAAGAAATAGAAGTATGAAATTCTCTGTTACAAAATCAATAAAAAAACATTACATCTGCGTACTTTTGTTAGTCCTCATGAAAATCATGAAAGATACAATTCCTACTTTGTGGTGCAATGTTTCATTCATCTACTTTTTCATTTGAGATTCTTACGAGTTTTCTATCTGACTATAATGAATAATCCCAGTTAAAACCCTCCTCCCTAATTTATGCAAGTACAGTTTTTAATCACATACACACACACACACACATATATATATGATTATATACATAATATTTAATCATATATATATGTATATATAAAACAGTATCCATATTTGTATATCTTTTGTGTGTAGCAGGAGAAATGGAGTAACAAGGGAAACCCACTGTGCAATATATGCATGGCAAATGTCTTCTGTGTTCTTCCATTTCCTGTTCTTAACTGCCTAAATCCATGTTGTGATGTTTGGGTGCACTAATGAACCATGGAATCTGTAGCTATAACAGGCAGAGGACCAATATTTTGATGTAGCTCATAATCTTCAGTTTCATGGTATTTAACTGTTAACTGTCTGATACATCTGTGCCACAGTATCAGTTTATTCTTAAGTCTGACATGTAAATCCAATACTGAAGAATCTATGTTTTGTGTTACAAACTTTAGAACTAAAGAAATTTGCAAAAAAAAAAAACTTGTATGAACTACTCAAGAAACATCTCAGACTGAACATATGGACTACTCTCAAATGTTTTGAAGCCACTGTCATTAATTGGGATTTTAAAACACTACCTCAGGTACGCAGCTCATTTCCACTGTCAGTTAATTGATGTGTTTCCGCTTAAGCCTTCCTATGTGCCATTCTTACTATTCTTGATGATTTAAGTGCACTTATGATCACATTTTGGAGACTAAATAATTTTCATGTGTGATGCATTTTCAGTGTAATTTAACATAAAAAGACTGTGGACTTACTGGCAATTGCTTGAGTAAAGATGAGTTTGTGTTTAGACCACACCTCTATATTTGCTGGGTCCGTTTTGTAATTTTGTATATAAATTTGTACAATTCAACATTTTATATTCATCACATGCTATTACCAATGTCAATGATGTATTTAAGCTGCATAAATTAAAATTAAGTATTTCACAGATGTCTATGTCTATGTCTATGTAACACTTCTTCACTTGTCACATGATAGGTCCAACTGATTTTCAACAACATTCTCCAGCACCACATTGCAGTGTTCCAAGCTCACATTCATCTACTGCCATCATTATATTATCTTAGACAGCAGAGTAGAGTGCATTAGGGTGGGCACTGCAGTGACCCTTGTGCCTTGACCATTTCCAATCTTTTGTGCAACCCTTTGATTAAGCATTCAGCAGCCCTGCATCCTGAATAAAGTTCAGTACCTTGCTGATGGAGATTTCGGCAAAGTCACCTGGTTTCAAGCAAGACAAAATCTTGGCAGTTGACTTTGCCCTTTCTCTCTCTGTCTCTCTTCTCTTACTCTGAACTGTTTACTGAATTGTTAGTTTAAAATTGTACATATCTGAGATTTAAAGCAGGACATTACCTTGTTCTGTGACTGTCCAAGGTGGTACGAATCATTTCAAATATTTGCAAAGTATAGTCCACTGAATATTCTTTTATTGTATCACACAGCACAAATGTACAATAGAATACAGTAGTTTCAAAAGTTAATTCTTTTTCTTCCTCATACACTATGTCATCCAGAGAAAGTACTGATTCAGGTATAGTGAACTGTTTTTCCCTTTTTGTTTGGTTTTTCCTTGTGAAAACTTTGCTTTATTAAGCAAATATTTGTGGCTATATACTGGTACAGATGAGGTCCCACTCCTTTTCTGGTTCAATGGGAGAAGGTCCAGAATTCAATTGCATCCATCCCTCCAATTAATTAGGTCTTTGAATGTTAAGTCAATTTTAAGAAATTAGAGGAAATAATTGATATGGTTGAATTTGCACATACCAAAGTACTTCTGTGTTTCATGATTTGCTAAAGTATTTTGTTTGTTTGTTTATTTTCACATTCCATAGATCCAAATTAGTTTCAGAAACCTTAAGGATATACATATTGTTATAAATATATCTAATATAAAACAGCTTCTTCTCATAAATGTTAATTATCATTCTTGTTGTTGCTAAAATTTGTATTAAAATATATTTCCAGTATACAACACTACTATATACTATACAATTTAAAATTATTAGAGATGAGTTATAAATAAACTTTCATTGATCCCTATCTAGAAACCATGATTCCTAATTAAAACTTTATTCTAAATAATCTTCCACTGAATAAAATGAATGTAAGTTAAAAAACCTTTTTAAGGCAGGTTTAAATTATTGTATCTCATTTGAGAGACTTTTTATTTGTAGTGGTAGGTGGTTGAATAACTTTATACCAGAGTAATAAGCTCCCTTCTGGAATACAGTCAAGTTACACACTGGAGGATGTAAATTTGTATTCGATCTTGTGGTATTGTTATGGATTTCTTGGTCGGTTGTATATAAATCTTTATTCTTTACCACAAATAATAATACAGAAAATATATATTGGGATTGTAAAGGCAGAATTTCTAGTCTTTTAAACAACTGTCTGCAAGAATCCTTACTTCTTGATTTTGTCGTGATCCGAAATATCCGTTTCTGAATCTTAAAAATATTAATACTATGTGGTGAGTTGCCCCCCAAAATTATGCCATATGTTATGGAATGCACATGTGAATAATAAATCATTTTTATAATATCCTCTGACATGAGAAGTGTAATTGCGTAGCACGCCAAACTTTGCCTAGATAATATTTGATTGATGAGACATTTCCATGTTAGCGTTTCCTCAATAGTTAAGCCGAGAAATTTTGTATTTGTGCTGTTGGTAATTTGGTTATTCAGCAATTTAATGTTTGAACTTAGCTTTTGACTGTTTTTTGTTTGAAATTGCAAGTAAGTAGTTTTGTTAAGATTTAAAAATAGCAAATTATTCCTAAACCATTCATTTACATTAGTGAAAACTCTATTTAACTTATCAGCAAATTTTATAGGACTGGGACTGGTAATTATGAAACTGGTATCATCAGCAAATAGCATTAGTTCAGCATTTTCAGCTGTTACTGTAGGCAAATCATTTATGTATAATAAAAAAAAATGAGCCGAGAATTGAACCTTGTGGTACCCCACGCTTAACAAGTTCCCAGTTTTGAGTAATTGACAGTATTAGTTTTATCCTTTAATGCAACACTTTGATATCTCTCCATGAGGTAGGATTTAATTAAGTCTCCAAATGTTCTTCTTATTCCATAGTGCTCTAATTTTGATAGTAGGATTTTGTGGTTTACACAATTAAAGGCCTTACTTAAATCACAAAAAATTCCTCCAACAGTATGCTTATTCAATGCAGACAAGACCTCCTGTATTAATATACAAGGGTACGCGTACAGTGCGTAAGACTGACAACCTACCACCATCCTGTGTCGTCACGAAATCTGGGAACCTTAACTTCCTAGAACCCTCTGGGCCTGTAACAGGACTGCTTTACCTTACCTTTACGCACACAGTGCAGGCAGATTCAGGTTCTGACTGCGATTCCGAGAGTCGGCGCCGATCTCCCCACTGCTTGCCGGCAGGTTGGGATTGTAGGGTGGAGGACAATTATCGGCGCTGACTGCAGACCAGTCGCAATAATGGAACTGACAAGTGAAGACGCTGCTCTTCTTATTGCTTCAGGAAATGTTCACTTAAAATTGGAAAGAGAGAGAAGCGAGGTTCATGAAATTAATCAGTTAAGAGGACAGTATGGTGAATATCACCACCCTTTTCCTCAATGGGAAGCTGTTGGGGAACGGGTTTTTCAACATTTTAGAATGGATATTGAAATGTTCACCTACATTTTAGGGAAAACTGAACACCGCTTGATCAAGAATTGGTGTAACCTTCATCAACAGAAGATTCGTCCAGAAGAACATTTTGTAATAACCTTGAAGTAAGTTTATTATTATCTACATATTTTTTTAAGAAAACAATGTTTTTTTTTCTCTCTCTCTCTCTCTGAGTCATAAAAAATCTTCACGAAAGTAGGGACGTAATCGATGTAAGCAACAATACTGTATAAGAATATTAATATTTTATTAGATAAATTTAGTGTTTGAGGAAGAAATAAGGCGAACAGAAGACTTTGGAATTCATTGGGTATTGGTGGGATTTGGATGAGCTCCAGAAGGGTGGCATTTGGAGGTAAATCTAGTAGTTCTGATAGGTATTCTTAGGCATAGCAGACAGAGAGGCAACTCCTGTTGATAAACTATTTAAAGTAGATGAGGCTGAAGGCGGCGATGACGACGACTGAAAATGGACACTGCTGGAATGTTGAAGAAGCTGGAGGATAAGCAAACATGTCAACAACTTGTTGGATGCAGTTTCTGAAACATAATTTCATATTGGCTGGTATGTTGTTGACGTGGGGCATAAGGCTGCAAAAAAAACAACAAATCATTTTCAGGCTGGTGATTTTTAATAGCTTCTTCCAAAAATTTTGCTTTTTGTTTCTTAATTGCAATAATAGTTTCAAAGTACTTAGTGTTTACTTCATTCTGCTTTCTCTTCCGTGGATTGTCTTGTACTAATGACCTGCGTTGACTATTGACCTCTCCATTGTCTTGATTTTCATCATGTGTGCCATACTGCGTAAATCTGAGGTCCTCATTGTCATTCTCATTGAAAGCTACAGAGTCACAGTCGGAGTCAGATGGTTA
>Ga0123355_10014044_pt1 | contig 12494 bp, 7 predicted proteins | sample TergutEmb28metaG_3_FD_89872 | JGI IMG/M metagenome (GOLD analysis project Ga0123355, IMG submission 89872) | Embiratermes neotenicus P1 segment gut microbial communities from Petit-Saut dam, French Guiana - Emb289 P1 | ecosystem: Host-associated > Arthropoda: Insects > Digestive system > Gut ...
CAATTACAACATGTTTCGACCCTTGGGGGTCATCATCAGGTCGAGCTTAAGAACCTATTATTTACATCACTTTTTTGCCGTATTATTTTCCATCTGCATTCGGGATCCCTTATGCATTACAAGCGGTTGTAATGCATAAGGGATCCCGAATTTTCACACAACGGGATGAATTCTATTAACACAGTTTGTATGTTCGTAAATGCGTAAACCGATATGTAGGTCAGTTCTGTTTGATTCATAATGTGCATTTCCTTACTTTCCATATGTTAACGGACAAAATGTACCAAGTAAAGTAAAATAAAACACAAATCATCAAACACAATACAAGTTAAGTGCCAGCATGAATGGTGTTTTTTGATGTGTGTTTTATTTCATGTTACTTATTGCAATTTTTTAGTTAATATATTGAATATAGGCATATATTCATGTGCATAAGAGTCACAGCATGTAGGAAAACAAACTTAGATTATGTCTTCAGAATGTTCGTACAGAAACATTTGTCGACTGAGCTAAAATTCAGTATTATTAAGTAGTTTAGGCCAAGGTGCATATATTGGAATCTACGAGGTGCTACAGTAGTAAGATGTTTTTATGCATAACAGTTGTTATCTAAAGAACACAGTAGACAGTTTGTGATGGATATGTTTACTGTTTCCTTCTGCCATAAACTTAAAATATGTTTATTGGCTAGCCTGAAGATTGCTTTGCAGACTTTCCTGGTACAATACCAGTGTGCCAAAAGTAAGTTGAAGTTCTTTTGGTTTGGAAGTAGTTAGGGTAGTTTTATTATTACCGTGGACGTTTCGCCCGGGTTAGATCCCTGATGGGACTTTGGGATTCAAGTTGGACACAAAACTCTATAATAATTTAGTAATTTGCGCCGATGTCAGTCACATATATATCTTGTAAAATGTATCCACTTCCCGAAATTCAGTTTATCTATTTCGAAATGTGAAAAACTTGGCAAAATTGAAACTAAACAGAATCTGAGATTCTTGATCTCAGTAATGTCGTTCCGAAGAAAGTTTATTTTAATTCATCCCAACTCAGATATAAATTTTATTGGAAGATATTAGACTTGTTGGTAGAGTTTAAATAATTAGCCAGACAAATTTAACAGTTAAATACGTATAATTCGGCCTGTGTTGGGCATGAGAGGAATTACAAATATGCAACTATTTTTTATACAGATGTCCCTTGTACTTTTGCACAGCCATATTTGTAGTGTTAATCGTAGTGCTATTTGAACCGCATTCCCAGAGAATTATCACGCGGACATAGGTGTTATATATTTTATCTTAACGCAGTCAGTAAAATTCCAGCAGCATCTCTGATCTTCCTTCACCAACACACAAAGACCACAGGTGCACATTGTAGGTCACCCCATATGCTCTGTCGGTTGTGCTGATGGATACACAGAGCGGCGAACATCGGAATGGCGAGTGGAAAATCACTGAAAAATTATTTTGCCTGGAAAATATGATGGTTGGTAAACTGAATTACGAGCTGCCTATTGCACTTGCTGCCTCGTTATACAGACAAAACTATGCCATTGCATCTCAATTTATTCCTTTTCTTCCTTATTTCTTTGTACGTCTTCGGCGAATTTCTGGGGGTGCCGAGCATGTAAAGTCTTCTTACTGACCGCGTTGCAAGACCAGTGTCGTTTGTGACTTTGTGCTATCTTCGGAACCGCTGCGTCGGATGAATGTAGGTGCTAATTTTCACCCTTAAACTACTTTGCCCATTCCCTGTGGTAGAAAGTACAGGTATGCGGTCAGTAAGCAGCTGGCTGGGACCTTAACAAATTGGGCCCTGCTAGGAATCGAAAAGCAATCGTCCAGCTCGCATTGTCACGTTGTTAACTGAGCCCTGTCTATGTAAGATTATTATTATTATTATTAATAAAGTTAACATTTAGCTATGATATCTTTCGGGTGGTTAGGCAGTGTTTAAGGGCTTATTAGGGCCCGTTCTGACAGCTGAAGAGAAAAGATAGTAAATGTTTAGAATTTGACCTTATCTTGCCGGTTTTTTATTGACGTAAACAGAATAACTGCAAACGTGTATTTTATCAGTTAATTTGCATGTAAAATTTGCATCATTTGCGTGTTTTTATGTTAGCACATTTTTTGTCATAGGTTGTGAGTCTTTGAGAAGGAAGTAGTGATATCCCTGAAGTATTAAAGGTTCTGTTGTGGTTCTTGCAGAGGAACTAAGGAGATTAATAGTAAACCTTATTTTCGATCGACAGACTTTTTGAATTGGAGCTGGACAAACTCATTTCGTTCCGAGCCTGGTGAATCCGAGAGTCGTTTCTCTGAACAGTATGTTAGGGCTACTTTGAAAGTACATGCTGAGTGGTTGATTAATCAGCTTCCAGCTACCAAACACGAATTTGAACATTGACGTCCCCGCCCATGTGATGTAACAAAAATTAAATTATAGCTGTAAGAGCTGAAGGCCCAGCGTACGTCAAATTGAAATCCTCTCTCGGCTTTACCATATACAACCAGTTGGTTTGTAATTTTATTATCGCCTCTTACACGAATTGATTTGAATATAGTTATTGATTGTACTGTGCAGAGAATTGCGAGTTACGTTCCAAATAGGCGCATGATATGAAAGAGGAAGGGGGTGGGTGTGGGTGTGGGGGGGTTGGCTTCTTTACTGTTTGGTATGCGTCACACATGATTCGGAATAAGGTGGAAGTGAAGATTCGCAGGTGTATTATGTGACTGTTGAAACCGGTTCCGGTGTCTTCTGTCAAGTGATGAGAAAAAGAAATCATAGAAAATTCGTGACATTCGCTACAGATTTTGACGTTTTGCTGACCGTGCATCTCAGTACATTTATCTCAGTAATTAACCAAATTGATGCACACATTTTTATTTTAAAATAAGTTTATTTAAGGCGTGATGATACAGAGGCTGTGTAATGCAATTTTGACCTGATGATGAGCACATGTGCTCGAAACATGTAGAGGCATGAAATAAACTTAATGTAAAACAAAACTTTTGTGCATCAAGTGGGTTAATTACTGAAATAGATTCCCTACAGCTTCCGTTGTTCTCCGTAAAGGTGCACTTTTCCCATTCACGTGGTCTCAAAACTGCCGACACGTCAGATGGTAATTTGTTATTAAAACCGAAAGCGTCTTTAAATAAGGCATATTGATCTTTGCTTTCTCCAGACGGATGTACTATTACTTGGATTCTTGGTTTGAATTTTATTCGTAACTTCATATGTTACTGTTATTAAAATAAAATTGAAATTACGTGCAACACAACTGTAATGGTACGAGTGAAGTTGCTGTTCCAGATTTGTCTGTGAGAAGGATCACAAACATCTTTTCGCATCTATAGAGCCCAGATTTAACCGTAGAATGAGTACTAATTGCTTAGCTCTTTAAAGCATGAAGTTTATCTTAATTATATATAAGACTTTAATTTTTACCTCACAGAGAACAAATTTTTGTGTCCACGACAGATGGATCGCTTAACGCTGTGTAGGAAATAATAGCTTGAGAGAACTCTATGGATCACATAAATACATCACGTGGTCAAAATGCAGCATTTTTTACTGGTACAAGAGCTGGGAAGCATGGTGACCACTGCCTTAAACGTTTCTTTATGCAATCCCATTCGTTTTTATGTAACAGCACATGTGTAGTCTAAGTGTATATACGTAAAACAAGATTTAGGGATATGTGGTGGTTTTGGGGAGCTAGAATATACGCGTATCTGTCTGTCAGAAGTTTTTTGGTGAGTAGAGTAACAGTACTGCGTATCTTGAATCTAGTATTCACCTTGGTAGTAGTGTTTTTGGCCCCAAATAATAGCTCAGCACTAACTTCTTATCACCACCACCCCCACCACCACTATCACCGCCACTACAGAGCGAAGGTGATGCTTTCAACTTCAGGGTCAATCAGTCTATTAGCACCTCTGTGAGAACCGTGTATCTCACAAGAAGTCATATTCTTCACAATCCTCGAAACTTACTGAACCTGTAGCATAATTGCAACAAGATCTTTATTGGTGGATTGACGCTTACTGTTGTGTGGCGTCTGCAGTGACCAGCATCAGAGATGTAGAAACCTGCTAGTAATGAAGGATGTTATTAGAATACTTTTAACGATGAACTGCCGCCTCCTGACATTGCCATCTGTTGCAGTATGCGTTGCCACTGGGCGACTGTAACTAAACGAGATCATGGAAGCTGTAATTTCAGTTTAAAATTCCGCCAGTGTCCGTTTGGTGAAGTTTTGATGAGTATTTTGGCCACGTGGAGCCATGTGAAGCGGTGTGTGCCAGGAGCGTGGCATGGAAACTGAAATGAGTTTTCTGGGTGGGGCAGTCATAATGCTCATCTGTATAAATAATAGATACCTTAGTTTTGTTTTATCCACTGAGAAATACATTTAAACATTTTTACCATTATAATAGTTATGCAATCCCATTCGTTTTCATATAACATGATATAATGAAACACTCCACGAAATAGATGTCTTGTGTAATGCTGATAGTTGCTGTGTTATTCAAAAATTCTACCTAATTGAGGAAATATTTGAAGGCCTGTTGTCCTGTAACATGGCTGCCTAGTAGAAGCAGTATAATTTTTTTTCTGTTTCAGGTTTTATGACTAATTTTTTTTTTGTATAAATTTGTAATTCCCCCGTGTGCGCTACATATCTGCCTATCTCATGCTTCTTGATTTGACCACTGATAATGTTCGAGTGCTGTACCCACTTCTTTATTGCATGTTTCTAACGGTGGTACTGTTTTCGTGATAGCTATCCAGATTTACTCATCTTTGTAGAAGAATGTCTGGCGCTTCTGATGGAACACGCAGATTGCCTAAGCTTGCTTTCTACATCGTGTGAAGTTGGATAATTGATTATTGCTCTTATATAATACAAGTTCATCGACTTAGAAATAAACGTAATTAACTAAATATTTTTTATTATTTTCTTCATTTTAGGCACGCACATTTAGAGTTGCGCTGGTTTTAAAGTTTACGCATCCGTGCAGATAAGGTGTCAGTCAGTACTTCTGGCACGTGAAGCCGCGTCACAGTGCGTTTGTTTACCTTCGTTTTGAGACAGAGAATTTTTCCTGAATCGTCGCGAACCAAATACCTTCTGATGCAATGTCACATCTCAGAAGTCCTGATACCTTTATCATACTGTATTGATTAAAATGCATGCAGTTTCTCTCAATGTAAATGTGTTATCAACAAATATTTATAACTTAATTGTTAGTCTTTTGTTTTTTAAAAATTATGTCGCTTTATTTACATACAGGTGGGCCCGGTAGCTCAGTCGGTATAGCGACTGAGCTACGGGCTGGACGGTCCGGGATCGAATCCCGGTGGGGACGAGGTTTTCCGCCCGTCCAGGCCGGCCCTGGGGCTCACCCAGCCTCCTGTAAAATGGGTACCGGGTCTTTGGCGGCGGTAAAGTGCGGCCGGGGCTTGCTGTTGACCACTCACCCCTTCTAGTGCCGCGGTCATGGAAGAGTAGAGCTATACCTCTACCCACCCAGTGGGCCACACCGGGCCTGTAATGGGAAAACTTTTACTTATTTCCATACAGACAATGGGGTGATAATATATTATTACGTCATATGTGGTTACGAAATTTAAAAAAAAACTATGCTTGTATGTGACTTGGTGCTTGATGTCCCGTACGTCATAAAATTGTTATATTTGCATTATTGTTCAAAGTTGTGGGAAACATTCAAAAGATTGTATTATGTTAAATTACGGAACGAACTATTGCATACCCTTAATGTCTTTTGATGGTTGTTAGACGTAAGTTAAAATTTTAAAGCTGTGATGCTTTTGTGTTTAGACACAACATGAAATAAGAGACAGGGCTTAAATCTGACAGGTATTCATAAGCCTGCCACATGATTACAACTGTTTGATGCGCATGACTTTACGAGTGTCTGTTGTTAGCCACAGTCAACAGATGTGCGTTTTAGTTTCTGTGACGCTTCATTAGTCCTACGTGACTGAGAACACCCAAGGAAAGATTACGACAGCGCTGGGCAGAACAAGTACCGGAATTTTTAAAAATTTAAATTGCCGCATCTCACTGTGTGCTATAAATATGTGTATATATTTTTACGTCACGTTTAATAATTAAGATATTTAAAATTCGACACCAAATCACTTGTGCTAATATTAATGTACTTAGGAACTGTATATTTGGTTTCAATGTTGACTTTGGGGATGTTTTATTTACATTTCACATGGAACGTTTTCTAGAGCCATTTACAAATCTCACCTTTGTCATCATCGTCCTGTTAAGTATCAGACTGTATAATGTTGCCGGATGCCGTCTGGTCAGTGGCCTCTACATTTCTGTTTCTCATATGCTTGCATAGCGTTAAGCCTTTTGGTACTCGACTGGTTTGTATTCATGTTAGGTGCTGTTTCCACTTAGTAGATTTTGGACAAATTCCATTACTGACAGAATTTTTGTGTCCTATGAAATGTTTTCAGTGCATCTGATGTTTATTGGACCGTGCACCATTGTGATAACTGAAGAATAAAAAACCAACTAGATGCCACTTATTATTTTATTGTACTTCTTCTAGGCTCAACATGTTTCGGGCATTACTATGCCCATCATCAGGAGCTCGCGACTATGATGTTCATTACCACATTTGTCGTTTCGTTCTTGGTTTGCTGTATGTTGGAGGTTAGGTGCGGTTGGTTTGGAGTAGTATCCGGGCTGCAGGTTTTAGCCTGCAGCCCGGATACTAGTTGGTTTTTTATTCTTCATTTTTCAGTGCGTTAGAGTTTCCAATTTCTTGCAAATGCACTTCCTTCCATAAGTTCATTATCCATGTAAATAATCTTTTATCTCTTATTTTTACCGTCAAGGCTTCTATTCAATAAGCCAAAAAATCTAGCGTGTCCTTGAAAATGACTCTTTGCATAATTATTAGTGACGCAATGTGACAATTTCCATCATGGAAACAGTTAGTTGTTTTTACGGGAAAGGAACATACAATAAGTTTAATGAAATTGAGAAACTACTTCATAAATTGTATTTTATTCTGCTGTAGGCCATTTTGCCGATGAACGTTAATGGCGTCAATATACCCTAAGGGTTAGAGAAATGCATTTCAGTGTAAATAGGCTACAAACTGCGTTCGAGACTGATGAAAAAGTGCTAGAAGAAACCCCGCTGTATTTTATATGGGTTTGTTAATATACATACGTCATCAATGTTTCCGTATCATTCCGAATGTCCCATTGGAGTTCGTAACACTAATACTTCTCGTTAGTCCGGGGTTCAAACACTGCATTATAGGCTGGCCATTGTGACCATGGGTTTCAAGATTGATTCTTCAAATTCGGTTAGTATTGCTATCCTGAAATTGGTCACGACCCTTGTTTTCAGTTTAATACTCTGTAGGGAATCGAGAGGGAGCAAATGACGGATGTGGGTTAGAAGGAACATCTTTTCCCAGAGTGCTCGCAGGACGCATGTATATATATATATATATATATATATATATATAAACACAAATTTCTAGGCTGTACTACATATGTAACTATGTTGTCAGTATCTAGGTTTGTAGAGCTTCAAACTGTAGGACAAGTGAATGAATATGTTAGATAAGTGGTAAGAGGAAGCGGTTTCAGTATACTGGAATATGCGAATAGAAACTGAGAGAAGTCACAAAATATTTGGATAGTCGGTGCAAAGACAAACACGGAAATCGACACCTGTCAAATATATCAGAAGAGCTACCTCTTGAATCAGCTTGCTGGGTTGCAGGGTGCAGGACGGCACACCACTTGGACTACGTGATACATATTTGTGTTATCAGAGATTAGCTAGAAGTAACGGATATAAGTGGAGCAGTGAAGGAAATGCCAATAGGTATATCTGGAATACTCAGAATAAATGTCAAAATTGAGCGTACCATATTTGCTGCTCGAATATACGTGTATGTGCACGTGTAATGAAAACAACTTGATGCACTATTTATCCTCAATTTATTTCGTCAATTAAACTCTGCATGTTTCGGGGATATTTGTAGCCCATCATCAGGAGATGTACTATATATACAACAATTGGTACGTGTTGTATATATAATATACCTCCTGATGATGGGTTACAAATATGTCCGAAACATGTAGAGTTTAACTGGCGAAATAAACTGAGGATAAATAGTGCATCAAGTTGGTTTTTGTTACACGGTTGTAATGAGATGCACTGTCAACAAAACATAAAAACAAGAGTATACGTAGAGAGTCATAAGTGAAAATGTGCACAGATGCCTCGTGCATTTTTGTGCGTTATGTTTCTGAATGCTTCTATCGGTTCGGAATACCTTGATGACCAGGTTAACCGTTATCAGTTGTACACTGACCAACATCGTATGTACCTGCCGTTCAATTAATTATGCGTACGTAATGACATTGATATGTACTTACTTACTCCATGGTGCAGAGTCCTTCTTGAGAAGCAAACTGGTTTGCAGTTAGTCAAGAAATTGCCTACATTTCACGGAACCCGAAGGTTCATTACCGCACTCACAAGCATCCGCCACCTGTCTCTATCTTGGGCCAGCCCAATCCAGTCCATTACCCACATCCCACCTCCTGGAGATCCATCCTAATATTATCCACCCATCTATGCCTACGTCTCCCCAGTGGTCTCCTCCCTCCGGTTTCCCCAGCAAGACCCTATACACCTCCCTCTCCTCACCCATACGCGCCACATGCCCAGCCCATCTCGTTCTTATCGATTTTATCACCCGCACAATATTGGGTGAGGAGTACAAATCAGTCAGCTCCTCGTTATATAACCTCCTCCATTCCCCCGTTACCTCGTCCCTCCTAGGTCCAAATATTCTCCTCAACACCGTATTCTCAAACACCTTCAGCTTCCTTTTCTCTCGCAATGTCAACGACCAAGTTTCACACCCATACGAAACAACAGACAAAATTATAGTTCTATATATCTTGATCTTTAAATTTTTGGGTAGCAACCTGGAAGAAAAAGACATTGATATATGTCATTTAATTTTTGGTACATTTATTCGTTTTGGACCAGTGTACTTTTCCTAAAACTCGAAAATTGTTTACTATGTTTAGGTGTTTATTAGTCAATCCTGGTTGCCAGTTGTTTCTATTTTTCTTCCTTTTCAGTAATGGCGGTAGTGTCACACCTCACACGTTCTCGCTACAAATGGATCACTATTTTTTTCCAGTTTAATTTCCGAATATGATAGAAATGGTTGTGTATTATTTACTTACTTACTCCATGGTGCAGAGTCCTTCTTGAGAAACTTTTGCTCAGTAATTATTGAAATGTTTACATGTTTAAGATTTTTATAATTTTTGTCACCTACGTTTCCTTTGCTGCTTCTAGGAATATAAATTAAGAGTGATGATTATTCACCAAGGAGATCACCATCAAACCACATGTAATTAAAATCCATTAAACTTTTCTTAACTTAAAACATACAAACAGGCAGACAGACTGGTTGACGGACTGAATTTTTGTAATGCAAATTATGTAATGAAGCGCGTAATTGATGTTCAGATGGGGGGTAAGGCGTTGTTAAACAATCTGTACGGATTACGATTAATTGTATATCAGTATCCGAATACAGTATTTTGTTTCATTAATTTTATTTCATAATTTGTCTAAAACCAAAAGTACACATATTTTTCAAATATCCAAGAGCCACTTCAAAATTGGTGTTGCAGGGTGGCTGACTCGAAGCAAGCTCCATACTAAAGATCCACACCGTAAAATTTAGTTGCCACGGCGATCTGGTGCCACAGATTTGTGAACCCCTGCCACAAACTGTCTGGTACACAAAACTGGGATAATATGTTTTTCATGGCCTATACCGCGTTTGTAACCTGTAATGAAGTTGTTTACGTCTATCGTCAAGAAAAGTGAATATGCTTCCTTATTTGCAGAAATGTGTAAGATAAGAGCTTCATTTAGAACACTAGTCTTGATTATTGGAGGGAACTCTAATGCAGGCGTATAATAGAAAGAATATCTTCGGATTATCCAGTGTTCATGTTAAGAGACAGGACACGCTCTTCCACGCATAGTTGCGTTTGCTGTTATGATAGGCAATTAAAGTGCGATTGGTAACGTGATTTAAGCAAATAAAACTGTTCTCAAGGATGCATGGAAGCAGAAGACCGAATCCAGACATTACGTTCAACCGTGATCTGCTTATCTGTAATCTATATTTCTTGTTGTGCTCATTTTTAAGTCGTGATTTTTCTTTTGCGATACAAAATTGCATGGTACGGGAATATAAGCATACATTACAAGAAGACATATAGTCGTAATATATGGATGAAAAATCAGACCCCATTTTTTTAGTAATTACATTCCCTAAGGTCGCTATGTGATCTGTTAAAAATGTTTCTAATTGTTTCCCATAATATTGGGTGTACTAAAGAAACTTCATAAAAAAGACGGAATGATAATGATAAATTAGTCTAAGGTGTGTTACAGTGTCCAGCTGCACTCGATGAAAGTGAATTACATGTGCTTTTGAACTGGATACTATGAAAAAAGTGTAATTTAAATAAATGTCAGTTTCAATGCTGTGTAGGCAAGATCTTGAAGGACCACTTCTTAAAATTAATAATAAAAATGTCGGGCCCCCAAAGCTATTTTAAGTTTTTATGTTGTTGATTGTACGGGTGAACATACAGTTGGAGAAATGTCAAGTACTTGAAGACGGATATAATGCAGCCTGCTATTTGGTGTGTCATATAGCGGATGTCAGTCACTGCACCTGTAGTAAACACGTCAACAACGCACAAATATTTTTTGTGCCTCATGCTTTATTTAGCGGCTGTGGATCAGCTGTTGTCTAGTATAGTCTAGTGACGAGTCGGATGTCTAAGAATAGGGCTGAATAGTTTCGCCATAGCCTATTTTAAAATTGTGTACTGTTATATTTTGAAGGATAACTAGGGATATCTTGTCATCATAATCGGGTTGCAGAGGGCCAGATTCAGTGGCAATATGCGTCTTACCCACATAAATTCGTCGTCATATCATAGAAAGTCTGAACTGTCAATGATGGTTCTGTCGGAATATGCTTTTCCATGGTGGTTTCCAGCTGCACGATGTTCTTTGCAAAATTTGGGGGTGTTTGTACAGAATGATGTTTTTGGATTATTGGGCCCAATGGAACATTTTATGCGTTTGGCGAAGGCAGACATCTGTTTTGTTTTACACTATAGCTCACATTAACGGCATGAAGTGCAGTTTTTGTTGCAGTGGATTTCGGTTCTAAGCGTTACATAAACCCACTTATTTCATAACATTAAATGTGGGTATATTAAAGGATCTTAAGGTTCCATATTAAAAATATATGGCTCCCCATTTCAATGAATACTTGTGCCTTGAAGAATAAAAGACCAACTTGATGTCACTTGCTATTTTATTTCACTTCTTATGTGCTCAACATGTTTCGGACATTAATATAACCATCATCAGGAGCTTGCGACTGTTCTGTTGAATTACCACATTGGTCGTATTGTTCTTGGTTCGATGTGTGTTGGAGTTTCGGTGTGGTTGGGTTGGAGTGGTGTCCGTGCTGCAGGTTGAAGCCTGCAACACGGACACCACTCCAACTATTACAATGATGTACGGTCCAATAAACATAAGATTCACTTGTGCCTTCTCTAGGCTGTTCCGGTCATTTTGTTGCCTCATACCTTGCCTAATCATTTTATCTTGAAAGATTTAATATATTTTGTCATTTCGGGAAAGATGAATTATAAAGACAGTTAATAGATGTCAATACCACCTTTTAATGGCAGTGCTGTAAAGGAGATTCGGTAGATTCGGTATTTGTTCCCAGTCGTGGAGGGTGGTTCAACCACAAGGGTTATGAAAGGGTCCGCGCAGTTTGGAGAGAAAGAAGAAAGAAGACTCCTGCTTGCAAGAGTGCAAAGGTTGTGTAGGATTGGGAGAAGTGCTGGTTGAGGGGAGGTTAAAAAGAAGGTCTTTCCGGTGAAGACTGCTCCAGCAGCTCAGGCTGTTTTCTTCTAAACATTGTTGCCAAATTTTAACAGTTTAAAATTGCACCTTTGCCGCAGTACATCAGAGATGATAATGCTGTCTTAAGACTGGCTTTCATTTAACAACAAATGGGCTCAATCTTTTGAATCACTTATACAAGTAATTACTTTAGATCAGTGTTTAATTTCTTTACGAAATATATATCAGTAGTGCATACAAGCTAAAATTTAATGTTACTCTTTCAGTAGTTCAGAAATATGTACTCTGTGTTTAGTAGTTTTATTGCAGTGAAACAAAACATTGAATGCTGTATATGTATAATACTTACGTACTTGCTTACTTACTTACTTACTTACTTACTTACTTACTTACTTACTCCATGGTGCAGAGTCCTTCTTGAGAAGCTAACTGGTTTGCAGCTAGTCAAGAAATTCCCCGCATTTCACGGAACCCG
>Ga0123355_10014045_pt1 | contig 12494 bp, 10 predicted proteins | sample TergutEmb28metaG_3_FD_89872 | JGI IMG/M metagenome (GOLD analysis project Ga0123355, IMG submission 89872) | Embiratermes neotenicus P1 segment gut microbial communities from Petit-Saut dam, French Guiana - Emb289 P1 | ecosystem: Host-associated > Arthropoda: Insects > Digestive system > Gut ...
ATAGTATAAACGCAGACAAAGAAAGTCACTGCAGTAGGAAGCAGTACAGCAAAATGTAAAACAATTGCATTTGTTACACGAGCACTTACCCGGTGTTATTATTGAGTGGTGCGTAATTTCCCTTAGCGAGCCAAATAGTGTCATTTCTTTTCTTCAAAAAGAACCTCCCGCCACTTTCAGTCTGTGTAACATAAACTGTTTTCGATTTGGTCCCGGAAGTATGTTGCACTTCCATGAACAGACACATCAGCGTCACACAAAGAGCAACTGTATGTACGCAACGCATTTTGCGAAATCTGATAGATGTGTCCACGACAGCGGATGATCTAATACTGACATGAAAGGATACAGTTAATGAGTACAGCGCCGCTGCTCATCAGGGATGCCAAGAGTGGCACGCCACGCCACGCGAGGTCGAAAATGCATGTTTGCGAATCACTTTTAACATTGTATTTTTCGTGTTATATTATTCTTATTATTAGAATAGTGCTAAGATGACATAATTTCGTGGAGATTCACTGTGGAATCTGTACGGTTCACTATGCTACGTGCTTCGTTACCACAGTGCCATCTTCTGCCGTCGTAAATTATTTATACAAATTCATTGAGGCCATGCACGTATCTTATCACAGCACAGGGGAAATGTTCTACAAAATACGGCTGTCTATTACTCGGCATTCTCAGTCGGCTTCATACTGAGTTCGAGAACATTGTTTATGACGTCAAATCACACCATTAAAAAGTTACACCTTCCCATGGGTTATAACGCTGTTTTAATTACGTTTGCGGTCATAGTATAGCTATCAGAACTGTTTAATTTTCCTGAAATAAAGCACTTTGTGATTTATAGGAGTATAATGAAATGCGATGCTGGTGATACTGAATCGACTCGTTTATTTCGCTTTGATCGCGGAGGTAATGAACTTCTTTGACCTTCCAATCTTGTGTGCTGTTGGGGTTGTAGTCGTTCATGCATTGTAAGAATTTTCCTTCTCATGTTCCACTTAAATGTGACATTTTTACAAGATATATTATTGTAACATGTCAGTGATTTTCAACATATCGTCTTAAAAACTAGGGCTTTTTTATTTGATTGGGTAGATGGAGCTGGATGCTGCGACAGGATCAGATGGAGGAGGATGCAGATGAGGCAGAATCACTTGCACGATTATCTACTACAATTTTCAGTCCTCATTTGCTCCTTGGAATGTGAGTTGAACAATGTAAGAGCCTGCTTGAGGTATGGATTTTTCTGCCATTGATTTTCTTTTTCCAAGAAACCAGTCCGAAGTGGTTTGGTTTACAGCTCGCACGTTTGCTTTAAAATTGTTTTATTACCCACCAACTTGGGGGTTTGTATCCACGTGATACGTCTCCAAAGCTACTAGGTTGTCTTCGTATGAAATTGTATTTGCGGATCGTACACCAAATGCTGTGTAACGAATCGAATTCACTTTTGCCTGTGTCCAAATTCGGAGACTGGTGGGCGCAATCAGTACAGTGCTTAAACTATGGGCGGGATAACCCAGGAATCGCGGTTCGAATCCTCCGACAGGGTCAATATGTTTCTCTGTTCTCCAAACCAGCTAGCCACGTCCTGGGTCCCATCAATCTTTCTACTTACTGGAAAATGGGGGCTCTGTCCCCGGGGATACAGGTTGCCATTGAAATCCACTTAGTGCCAAGGCTTATGGTTAGTGGAGCTATACCTCCACTTCGTCTTGTCGTCATGTGGTGCACATGAGAACTTTGCCTTTATTAACAGGTTCAATATATCTAACTAGCTCTTCGTCTTCTGGGCCACGTTTCTGGTAGAATGGGAAAACCGCTACCACCTATTCTGAAGGCACAGTGGAACCTGCCAAGAAAGAAGACTTATTGAATGGAAAGCTGTAATAACACGGAACTCTGCTGAATGGGAACTTCTCTGTATTGAAAAAGGTCACTGTTCTTTAAAATAAAAGAGTGGGTTCTAACAAACAAAAGGGGGTTAGTATTGAAACGGAGAGTGAAAAACGAGAATTTAGAGAAAAAAAATTGACTATGCTATTTATTTCATGTTCCTACGTTTTTCCTTCTTAAGATATTTTTGTCGTTGGTTTCGTTTGGAACATTCCGAACACAAATTGAAAGACGTCATCCGTACATGTACATAATTGGCCTATCTAGTCTGCTTCTGGATAAGGCAAGAATAAAGGAAAGTGAAAAGACAGAGAAAGAACGTGTTTTTCCAGCACACCATTGCAGTTTGCATATACGTACGCAGTGTGGAATTTTTATTTTATTGAAACGCTTCTCGATATACTCTGTGAATGTTTCCTTGCTATCTGGAACTACGCTGCCGATCCCCAAACAATGCAGCTAACTCTACATAAAGTTTTGTTGCATAAAATGCCAGTAACATTTTGGTGTGCCCCGAAAGCCGGAAAACGTGTTGAATTGTTTGTTGTTGAAGCTTGGATGCACAGCAGTCAAGTTAAATGCTGGGGAGTATTTTTGTATCTTTTATTTACAAAGGCACAGGCCATGCATAGTGTGGAAGAAAACAAATACAATTAACCAGAGTAAACATATTCAGTTTGAACGCCTAGTTCATGAGATTGTTATTGACGGTCATCCTTATCTCTGACTTCCTTAACCTTTAGACCAAATTCTACTCTGCAAGGGTGACCATAAAGTTATTATTATGGCAAAGTATGTTTGTCTTTGACCTTTACTCTTTACAGCTTCTTGCGCAGAACTGTTGCCATCTCCTCGTCGGGAAGGTCGCTGACAAGCTCCAGTAAAGTCTTTACTCGAAAGAATGTGATTAGAGAGCCGAAATAAATTCGGAAAAAAATTGAAAAATGGACAAAATCTGGCAAAAAATTAGTCCGGAGTGCACGTTTTGTGTTGGGGACTGACTGCAAAAGTCAGGGACGAATTGTCACCTTCTACCACGGCCTCCCATCTGTCATTGCCCTCAGAAATTTAGACGAATTAATCTCAGAACTAGGTTTCCGCCATGCAAAGGCCCGGATGGTAATCTGTACCCTGTTAGGCCACGACAGCTTCCCTCTGCGCACATTTCTATTCATTATCGTCTAATCATCCTATGTGAGCCGGGGTAACTTAGGAGGTTAGTGACAACGCTAGGGGCTGGAAGACTGAGAATCGCCATTCGATTCCGGTCGTGTCCAAGAGATATTCTCTTCTCCTAAGTGTCAGTAGGGCCCATCAGCCTTCTGTTCAGTGGATATCGGGGGCTCGTCCACCGGCGCATGAACCTGACCATTCACAGCCAAGGTTAAGAATGAGTGGAACGATACCGCCTTCTCACATGTCACCATGGTATTCAAAGGGCAGCTTTCCCTTCATATTTATTCTTCCAATAAGAAATTATGCAACACATACAAATCAGTTATATCTATCACACTGACATAGAAAGTACAGCCAACATTGGTACATGAACATAAATAACTTCCCTTTAATGACCGGTGATGATGAAGGTCACATTAATTTTAAGTTTCCCTTTCCTGTTTGTGTAGAAGCACAGCAATAACTCTCTGCCTGCATTTGAAAAACACAGACAATCAAAAAAGGCTGAAGGAGAAATGTATGGCCGAGGAGATGAAAGAGGTTAACCAGACAGAGTGAAAAACAAGTATCATAAAATTTTGACTCCCTCCCAACACAAATGAAGAAACTTATCCAGCTGTCGACACAATATATACATAATTCATTGGCCTATCTAATCTGCCACTGAATAAGGCGAAAATAAAGGTGTGAACTTTTCGATTTTAATCTTAAAAATGGAATTAAAGTACCAAATACACTGCGGCCAAGGAAAACTCCAAATAGTGTATATTATATTAAAACTCGTGATGTTTTTGGCTCTCATAGGACCAATAGGCCTACCTTGGAGTCACAATTGTCGTTACAACAATGTTCATAAATGCAACATCGCATGCAAGTATGCACACACATCCCAAAATTATATAGATGTAAATTGTGCCAAATATATCCGATTTGTGTACCAACGTTTAAATATTTAAATGTGTACAAACTGATTTTACGTTATATTGTTGCTACCTATGTTTACTAAGGACATGAAATGTTTTAGTTTTTTCTCTTTTTTAAAGGAACTCTGAGGTACTGAGTCACGTACACCTTCCACTGCGTACGAGTAAAAGTAAAACCAATTCAAAAACGCTCAGTTTTTCCCTAAATGTAGTAATTTCCCTAGCCGGTTTCGGAAGTGTGGGAGTTGAAGAGTAGTTAGCTTTTTTACCAACTGGGTACCGTTGCTAGCTGCAATTGCAGGGACGTCATAATATTTTGGTTGTATAGATGGCAGAAGAGTTGATGACCGGTAGTATGTGGACAATCCGTGCTACAAGAGAGAAATTTCAGAGTTGGCTGCGGGTATTTTTGCTTCGTTCGTTGACATGTGACAAGTAGGAGCAAAGTTTTGAAAATTGATTCTACTTCCGAAAGAGTTGATGCCGTGTGATCTGTGAAGGAGGAAAGTGAAATATTCTGTGATGATTGGTTAAAAACTGAGTGTACAGGGACTGGCTGAAACCTGTCCCAGAAAATCAACATAAAGCCTGGTGCTCAGTGTGTAGTATCACGTTCGAATGTAGCAGAAAGGAATTAAAGGAACATGCTGCCAGCACAGGATATGTGAAAAATCTCAAGAATACAAAAAAGAGAAAATCTGTAAGAGGACATTTGATAGGTAAGGACGTAAGGTTATGTCGTAACTCCGTGAATCATGCAAAAAACGAAAGTGTCACTGACAAATGAACATGGTTGTTTTCTGAGATGTGATGCTGTAGAGTGCCCCTGACATGGAGCGACGTTTGGAGGAACATTGTGTCTCTACGCAACGAAGAAGCTGGGGTTCATGGTGTTATAAAGTTCAGGTGGAGGTGGCAGGTTTCTCAGAAACGTCGGTCAGTCAGTGTGAAATTTGCACACGAGAGCAATTGTCACATTCACTTAATGTGCATGTGAGAAATATGAACAAGTGTTTAATAAGAGTAGCACTATATAGCTTACAGAAACTTTACTCACTGCCCACTTTCCATTCACAGATAACTTACTTTTAAACAGCATAACATCTTTCACTGGCATGAATTTCATCTAGTGTTTACAGAATGTAAATATGGTAAAATGTGTTGCACAAATGCAAACCTGTAATGTGTAAATGTTATAATCTTTATGGAAAAATATTTAATTATAAGCAGGAGTGCACAAATCCCAGGTGCCAGTTCACTGCGGTCACCAAATTTTGTATTGTGGCTCCTGGTACTAGCGGATCTGCGGTATGAAACTGTCCTCATGTCATTTTTCCTGACACCTAGAATTTTGAGTGGCTCATAGATTTTTAAAAAAATTGTGCACACCTAGTTACAAGGTCTGTGAACGTTATCAGTGACATATTGCCCAAGGAAATGCAACACTGACTTCATCTGGAAGTACTGATGCAAAGCTGGTCTGTGTGTTGAGATTCAAACCTGGCACTTCAGGCATATGGGGGCACATTGTAGCACAGTTGGTTGAGGCATTGTGCTACAAGCCGGAAGGTCATGGGTTTAATTGGAATTTTTCATTTACTTGTTCCTGTAATAGAAATGAGTAACAGGAACATTTCCTGGTGCGTAAAGGCAGCCAGTGTAAAGGGCTGACAATCTTACCACCGTCCTGTGCTGATTGACTGGAAATCCAGGGGCCTCAACCTTCTGAAACCCTCAGGGCCTCTCCAGGCCTGTACAGTGATTGGTTTACCTCATGCATATGAAGCTGAAGTGCCAACTATTTGACCACATTGTTCAGCAAGCCAGGTTCAGTTTGTGGACACATACTTTATTTATTAGTCCTGAACAATGTTCTCCTCAGGACTCATGAATAAAGTTTGTGTCCACAAACTGAACCTGGGTTGCTAAACAATGTGGTAAAAGAGTTGGCACTTCTGCTAAGAACCAACTAATCAGGCCATTTTAGGAAATATATTTTAAAAAAATATGCACAGAGAAATATTGTCCAAAATGGTCAGATGATTTGGTTCATCCGCTGGTTAAATAATTTTTGTGAAATTTTAGATAAACAACAGTATTCACTTTTAAGGAAAGTGAACATGACCAGTTCATCTGGAGGTAGCAGTCAGCCCAAAAAGGTCATACTCTTGCAACGGAATATGAAACCGAACAATAAGCATGAATTTGTAAGGGAAGCAGCTGCATTGCTTGCTGTAATAAATGATGGGAATGATTAATTTTAAAGTAGAGAATAATACAGAGAGATTTTAAATTAATGTACTAATGAAAACACAAAATGAACGAAGCTCTTAAGTTTGTTGCAGTCTTTAGCTCACATTTCAGTGCTGAGGTGTTATCATCAGGTGAATGTAATTAGATATCAGGGTTCACCATATGATGCATTGATGTTTGAACACACAAAAATTGCAACAAATTTTTCTCATTTTGTATGTATATCCTGCCAGTGTAGCATACAGTGAATAAGCATATTAATGTAACTTCAGAGTACATCAGTTGTTTTCTTCTTTCTTAGCCTCTCTTTCCTCCAGTTGTGTAGGCATATTCACAAAATTTTGGAAAGCAACTGTTAGCTTCATCACGTCTGTGTGACTGTCTGTATGTCTGTCCATCCACACAGAACAACTCAGCTCCCACTAGACAGATTGTCATGAAATTTTACATTTGAGTATTTTTTGAAAATCTGTCCGAAAAATTCAAGTTTCATTCAAATCTGACAAGAATAATGGGTACTTTACATGAAGATGAATATATGTTTTTGATCATATGTCACTTAGTTCTTCTTAGAATGAGAAATGTTTCAGACAAAAGTGTAGAGAATATCAAAACACACATTTTATGTTCAATAACCCCTCCCCCTCAAAAATCATGCCATTTATGAGATGATATGGAAAAATATTGTAGAGCTGGAGAGGTCACAGGTAACAATATGGTGCAAAAACATTGTATGCTGTATACATAAGGCTACAAACACACACTCTGAATACTTATTGCTTATAATTATTGCTTTTCCACTGCAAAAATGGCCGCATGAACTCACTTCAGTCATACATTGTACATACATCATTTGACTTGTTTGGTCAAAAAATTAGTCTGATATTAGCTTAATGCTTTAATAAGTCACTACTTTCTTTACTTGTTCAATTACTTGAGAATCAGTCTGAGTCTTGAAAAGCAGTTTTAAACAGAGGATTCCATTCTTCTAGGATATGATACTTCATTAATGGATATTTGGATCCAGAAGTTTTTGGATAATGTGGTGTCCTGATCCAGGAGGATTGATATGTCCGTGGGGGTGTGGATATGTCCAGGACATATCAACCCTTGAAGATGATGCTCCATTTCATGGAAACATTTGGATCCAATTACCCTTTGATGCAGAACTGTATTGCAGAAGCACAGAATCCTCAGCCATATGCTATGAAAGTCTCAGAACTTGCAATGAAGTGAATCTGGAAATGTGAGCTATCAGCGCAAAAGCATTTTGTTTCCATGCTGGTTGCAACCTGACACTACTGTGTTTAGAACAAAATGCCTCTGCTAGGTGAAGGTAGAGTAATTTGTAATTTGCCTTTTATTTCAGCTTATAGCTTAAGTCATTCAGAAAAAGCTCATTGTGAAGTGATGTGTGGGGTGCCTGTGTTTTTACCATAAAATGGCAGATTTCATAGAATGGTGTGTGAGCATCACGCTCTGTTTCAAACTAGACAGATGTGAATTGATGGTTTGATTGTGCTCATATTTCTTTTTGACATAAATGTGATTTTGTTTTGTATGTTTGACAGTGCATATTCTGAAGGAGTGATTTCTTCTGTTTCTACATTGAAAAAGACCATGCCTTTAAATGAGATGTAGTGGCTACAACCATGCTATCGGAAGCCATTTCGCATGGAGTGGCTTGATGTTCCAGAATTTAAGGACTGGCTGAGTCCGGATGCAGATAGTCCATATAAGGCTCACTGCCTTGCTTGCAACGCAATTCTGAATGCAGGCAAGAGTGAGCTAGAGATGCATGCTGCAGGTGCTAAACATGAAAAGGCTGTCATAGCTCTGAAACAGATGATCCTGGAGCAGCAAGCATGGGACAGGACAAATGTTATTGATGAAGAAGGTAATGTGAGAAGGAATAATGTCTGATAAATGTGGTTTATGTCCACTGCCCTTTTCATGATGATCAACTGATTTGCTGTTATGGTGTCCAACAGTGACTGTTAAAGACAGTTTAATATTTATCTTTTTTTTGTCTCATCTTTCATGTGTCACGCATATTCATACATTGGAGCTGAAGCTACCTGACCTTTGCTTAGGACACTTATGTTTCATACAGTATGAACTGAATGTCACAGTTGACTGATATGCACAGCTTCACATTCAGGAGATTGAGATTGGCCTAGAGACTGTCCAACCTGGCAGGTTGCTTGTGGCAGATGCCAGGATAGTACCCCAGATTAGGGTATCTATGACTGTTTCTTCCACATCTTGTGCGGTTTATTACTTACTGTATTCTTCTGTAACATAATTGCCTTAGCCACTGTCACTGCTGTTAAATAAGCCATAGGATATGTCCTCCATAATTGTTATCAAATTCTGTAAAGCACAGAACTTCTACATTTTGTATTTGGTTCTTTATGTATCTATGTATGTTTGTTGTAAAAAAATAAGTGTATAACATCATCATCAACAGCAGCAGTGGTTGTTGTTGTTGTTGTTGTTGCCGTTGCCGCCGTCGCCGCTTCTTCTTGATGTTACAATACCACTGTCAAAGAACGGTGATGTTATGTTTTGGTTCAAGCACCGTATTTGCTTTTGGTTAGGGCTGGCATCATCTGCTCTTTCCATCTGGCAGTCATAAAAGATAGTCATAAATTTTTGTGCCAATTTAATGTTACAAGTGTAGAATGTTTTGTCTGGCATCTTGGTATCCAGAAGGCTCTGAAAACTGGATCTGTTCCAGACCAAATATATTTAAAATCAGTGTCCAGTAATTCCAGGGATGGTACTTTGTTTTTACAAAACCACCTATGGTACTATTACCATTTGAAACTACTTCCAGTGAAATCTTATATTTTATGCTATTCCCATTTGCATTCTGCTACATATTTAGCCCTGTCTTTCATATACCCCTAGTCATGTTCAAAATGACCATTGAACATGATGTGTGCCAACAGGAAGCATGTGTCAATTAGTACAAATGACAAAGTAGAGTCATTAAAGCATCTAGGAAAAGGTTGGCAATGTAACTATCAACAGAATTTCTTTGTGGAAGAACAAATCTCTGTTGATAGAAAGAGGAATTGGTTCATGGTATGGAACACAGGAGTTTCATATCAGAGCAACAAATAAAGTCAGTCTGTAAAATGCAATATTGGTTCCTCATGGAAAGCCCAAAATTTGTGAAACTTCTTACATCATAACAACTGTTTCATAGTGCTTCTAAGCAAGCCTCTGAGCCTGAGCCTCAAACTTCAGCTTCTGGTACCTGTGTTTCTGCAGGCCTTTCATCTTTACCAGATATTCCTGATGATATATCCTCAGACAGTGCCTTCTGATTGATAACCAGCATAAATTCACTTTTGAAGGTAGCACCATTATTTATTTTTGTAATGTTTAAATGAGTTTTAATATATTTTAGGCATGATGCTCTAAATTATGGAAAAAACCCCTATCCAGAAAACCGCAGGCCCAGATCATTTTGGGTAGAGGATCCCTTACTAAATAAAAACCTGAATTACAGCTTGAAATAGGCATCAGAAACACTGTTACACAGATTTGAACATGAGCATTGCTGCTCCTGTGATATGACACCATGTCATTAGGTAAATACATATAGGTAAAATAAAGCAATCCCTGTACAGGCATATTACAGGCCCAGAGGGTTCCAGGAGTTTGAGGATCCCAGATTTCAAGACAGTTGGCACATGAGGGTAGTAAGGTTGTTAGCCCTATGCAGTGGCCACCTTTACCCCCTCCCCAGGAAATTTTCCCGGTACTCATGTCTGTTAGAGGTTGAGTCAACCCTAGGGCTGTAGTTCGGTTGGAAGGCTTATGTCAATGAAAAATTCCAGTGACACCATCAGGAATCAAACCCTGGACTTTTCGACTTTTAGCACAGTGCCTCGACGAACTGCACCATGTGCCCCAGTAAATACACGTGAACACCCCCAAAACAGTACCTATTTACCAAACTGTATATATCACATTCAAAAAGACTGTGCTTTTATACTCACTGCCAGTAGAACCTCAAATCTTGCAAGTATTTTAATAACTTCGTCACCTTTTCATCTGACTGCTGCTTGACAAAAGAATTCCTTAGTCTTCATACCAAATATTTCCTAGAAATATAAAGAACAAAATGTTTGTTTTGAACAGTTCATATTATGATATTAATTTCTTCTATTGTCACAGCCAACCATAGTTTTGACATATCCTGATAACTGGGGTGCTGAACAAAGAGACAGATGTATCTGAAGTTATTTGACCAGATACAGCTCCAAAGTAAAACATACTCATCACTTAGGAAAACTGATCTAATATACAGACAAGTAAGAAGTGACATCTTGCGATATGAATCACCACCAGAATTTATCCTAAGCTGATTCAAAAGAACAGTAAATACTAATCCTACCACCAACTAGATCGGTTCAGACCAAAAAATTATTCGCATATGGAACTGTAACTGCATTTGGTGGATTCTTGCACACCATCAGGATTGTAATGCTGCAATTACATCCGTAAGGAACCACATCTTTTTTAATGTAACTGAATCCTAACTGGCAGAAAAACTCTGTCTGTAGGATACCATATGTAACATATCAGTTAAAACTGTGGCCTTCAGACACTCCAAGCACTTCCATAACCAGTTTCTGAAGGAAAAAGGAAGAGTCGTATACATAGTCAAATGCATAACAGACATTTACAAGGTAACAGTACAATTGCTACATATCCTGTCTTCATATATTTTTATTACAGATGACGATGAAGATGAATGTGTTTCAAGAGTGAACACTGTAGTTACCAGGTAAGTGTGACAAGTTTTTAGAGATCCATACTGCAGTAGTTAATGTCCAAAGATAAATTTTTGTTGGTGACACACAACAGTGTGATATAAGAGCATCTTTTTATTAAATGCAGAAACAAAGACACTAAGAATCTGTGTAGGTGAACTATATCAGTGCTTGAATGGTTAGAGCAAGCAAAATTTAACTTCTGGGCTTTCTGGTAACATTCTTCTAAGCATAATATGAGAACACTAGGAAACTACATGGAATAATATTGTTATGATGAGCCACAGCTGAGGAGGTTAGATACCATGTGCAGGCATAGAATGATTTGTTTCTTTCATTGTTCTTTCTCTCCACTGTAATAGGCACCATCTGCACAGATGTAATGCTTTCAGTAGTGGTGATAACATGGTTGGTGGCAGTGGCATTTGTGGTGGTAGAAGTGGCAGCAGTGTTTGTTGTTGTTGTTATTGTTGTCGTCATCCTTGTCCTTGTTGCCGTCGTCGTTATCATTGTTGTTGTTGTTGTCGTCATCATAATCATCATCATCATCACCATCTTCTTTCAGATGAAATTATTACTTAAGGACAGTTGTGTAGTACAGTTTTGTACGTTTGTCTGTGTTAAGTTTAGTGTCATATAATATTGTTACCATTGTGATTTTAGTTTACAAACTATATGTAATGCGACATTTGGAGACACGTTTATGACCTCTCTCCTTGCCATATCTCACACACCTGGCATGATTGATCTACTGGTTGTCACCATCAAACTGAAAGCTAAATATATATTTTATCCAACTGCCATTTTTTTATGTGCTACAAGAAACAGTGCCATAACAAAAGTTGCATATTTTCCCAAGATGTTTTACCATTCACTTCAGGCCTGCAGATTTAACTTCACTAATGCCACTCCTACTCCTCAGGTTCATTCATCGGGCCCATTAGTACAAATTGTAGAAAACTGAAAAGGTGCAGCTAGATTGGCCTCCAGTGATGTAACATAAATACCAAATTCTGCAAAAGTTGGGCATGTAGAAGCGTGACACACACACACACACACACAAACACACACATACAGACCATGAAACCTTGTTGTTTCCTGAAGGAACGGTAGTTGGGTGTATGCTTATCTGGCCCCTTGTTTTGGCTTATGTGAAATCTGGTGATTTATCAGTTGCATGTGTATTATGTTTGGTTTGTTTCTCTAAATTAATCTGGAATTTGTAATTTGTTCCTTTTTGGGTAATTCCGCGGTGTCTGAGTTCTAATTGCTGGTGTTTCGGAATTCACTGTCGGTTCCATCTTCATAGGCAGGTGAATGAAGTATTCACCTGCCTATGAAGATGGAACCGACAGTGAGTTCCGAAACGTCGGCAATTAGAACTCAGATGCCGGGGAATTACCCAAAAAGGAATAAATTACATTTAGAACATGGTGAAAGCTTAAAAACA
>Ga0123355_10014046_pt1 | contig 12493 bp, 5 predicted proteins | sample TergutEmb28metaG_3_FD_89872 | JGI IMG/M metagenome (GOLD analysis project Ga0123355, IMG submission 89872) | Embiratermes neotenicus P1 segment gut microbial communities from Petit-Saut dam, French Guiana - Emb289 P1 | ecosystem: Host-associated > Arthropoda: Insects > Digestive system > Gut ...
AGAGGCTCCGGACGTGTGTACGGCAAGAAGGACGCCATCTTTCCGATATAATTTTCCGTAATTGAGTAACCAATGTAAGTAATCAAAACTGCATTTATTACAGGTTGTTTTGGTGTTAACATAAATTTTTTATATTGAAAATAAAAAAAGTTACAATTATTTGAAAAAATACGTTCTTTTTGCGCCACTGTGTATATTACCCCGGTTATAGCAACATGCCTCTTATGTCCTTACAGAACTGATAAATATTATATTGTTACAGAGTAATTTAGTAACAAATTCGCGGTGAGAAATATACTGGCGCTGTCCACTACTTCTAGTTTTTCCTCTGGCCTACATCTCAACATCCAATTAGAAGATCGCCTTCTTTTATAACGTTCCTTAAGATTTATTGAAATTTTAATTAAAAATTTTATAAAATCTTCAACCCCCATTTTAGTGCATATTACATCACACAGTACCCCATCTTGATGTAAGACGAGATCTTGTCCTTAACATTCACGGCACTGAAATATATATCTCCTGCTATAATTATGTGCACAGCCTGAAGATAGCTTTTAAAGCCGAAACACGTTGCTGATGATTACTTAAAAATAGAGTTGTGGTTAGCGTTCATGCACATTTACTTTATTCATTAGAAAAGTATTTCGTTTACACATACCGCTGAAGAAGCTTTTCTAGTATTTTGTTCTCTGATAGCGCTATGGAAAATGTTCTATGGTTTTGTTCGCTAATACCGCAACGGCACATGCTCTAGTATATTGTTCGCTGTTACCACTACGACAAATGTTCTAGTATTTTTTTTTTTACGGAAATGGAAGTTTTAGCCCTTTACAGCCGAAGCGCAGACTGCTTTATTTAAAGACCCAGTCCGTACCGCGCTGTAAACACTTTTCATCTCGGTTATAAAAACCAATCAGTTTATGCTGTAAGTGACACAAGTCGCTGTTTTTTCTCAGATAAATACAAAACACATAAATACAGTGTGGGCAGAACGTACAGTTGTTGAATGTTAAACTGTTGGTGCGTCACGTAACCGGTAGGCTTTAAAAGGATAAAATACTTAACTGAAATGCGTGCAATAAACTCTTTTTTTAAGCGACGTGTCCCGGCCAAAAGAGAATTGTGTTTGACAATGAATATCAAGTGAAGGTGGAGAAGCAACGTACATTAGAAGTCAAAGTTTTTGGTAAAGAATTAGCAGTTAAGAAGAAGAGTGTGGCCTACAAATCTAATTTCTGTTATTTTTCTCGCTATAACACGTGACAGAAGCCTCGCATAAACAAAACGTAGGTTTTAATTAAAAATGATAAAAAATACGGCTTCAAGAACGGAACCATGAATTCGTTACTGATAATACAGTGTGTCCCACTAGCTACCGAACCCGGCATTTCTTTAATAATTCTAACATCAATGAAGATATTGCAACGAAGTTTGAACAGGAGTACGTTCGTTGTGTGAGAAATGAAGAGGAATGTGTCCGTAGTCCGCTTCAAATTTCGTTGCAATATCCTTATTAGTGGTAAAATTGTTTAAAAAAATGCCGGGTTCGGTAGCGAGTGGGACATTCTGTATATTTGTGTACTTCATACGTATTTTGTGGTCTTAGTTCTAATTTATATACAAGCGCGATTTAAAGTAAATTTATATTTTATTAATAACGCTTTTGTAAGCGAATCTATAGAGTTTACAGACACAAAATTGTCTAAGACGAACGGACATAGGCCTATTTGTTTCTACCTTACAGAGGTCAGCCTTTTCGAAACTATATTTAGAAGGACATTAGCAAATAAAAAAAAACTTTTTTGATAAATGGGATATGCCTATTGGAAACTAAATCAGACAATTTAATTACGAAACGAAATTTCGGTAGTCAAGCGACAAACAAATAGGTCAGAATCGGTGTTGGTTTCTTATCAAAGTTAACTTCTACTGACTGATATTCCAGAAATAAGCCTATCTGACACCAGCTAATACGTACAAAATTGTATCTAAAACGTTTCCATGTTTCTACTGCCCTTCGATGCCTGACAGCTGCCTGCAGTAACTAAAGTGCAAGGACAAGTTGAGATCTGCATGATTGCAGCGATTCTACCGCAATATAAATTCAGACAATTAAAGCGAATCATCGCAAACGCCCTCACTTTTCTTTATACAGTTTCTGAATTTATCAAGTCATCTGATCTTTAATTATATTTCAAAAAAGTACAGACCGACGATATTGAATAAAAGACAAAAACTTCCAAAAAAAATTAAATTATGTGATTTCAAAAATGCCAGATAGGGCTTAATAATTCTTATAATAAAACCAACTAGATGCACTAATATCTCAAACTTATTTTTGGAATAAAACTCTACATGTTTCGGATAGTTCTTCTGTCCATCATCGGGTGTCTATTACTGTACACACAGCAATGGTATATGTCATACAGGTTATGCTGACTGCTTGCCCGCAAGCAGTCAGCATAACCTGTATGTATTGCTATGTGTACAGTACTAGACTCCTGATGATGGACAGAGAAACTGTCCGAAACATGTAGAGTTTTATTGAAAAAATAAATTTAAGTAATTAGTGCATCTAGTTGGTTTTATTATATGAATAGCTCACGATGCACGGACACTTGAACGTCAAAAAAAGTGTTTCATAGATTATTTTGTTTCTCATATGCATAATTTCGTGATTAAATACGTGTTAACATAGGCCAAATATCAATATTATTTCTTCCAATATTGTTTATTCTTCAATTTCTGCCACACAGAATACTGTCACAACCACAAGCACTCTGTACCGTCCCTCCAGTCACTGTGATTTTATCGCATGGAAGTAATTACTTATACCACCTTATTAGGCTTGAGGTTTTAACACAAGGTGTATTTATTAGTCTATATAATTTATATATATTTTTTTTGAGAATAGGAACCTAACACATTCCTAAACCATTAAAGGATTAATTTTGAAACACAGATGCAAAGTTCTCTCCATAGTTTTATGTTTATTGGACCGTGCATCATTGTGATAGTTGAAGAATAAAAGACCAACTTGATATCACTTGGTATTTTATTTCACTTCTTATGTGCTCAACACGTTTCGGACATTAAAATATCCATCATCAGGAGCTTGCGACTATTCTGTTGAATTACCACATTGTTCGTATTGTTCTTGGTTCGATGTGTGTTGGAGTTTCGGTGTGGTTGGGTTGGAGTGAAGCACAGCCTGCAACACGGATACCACTCCAACCCAACCACACCGAAACTCCAACACACATCGAACCAAGAACAATACGAACAATGTGGTACTTCAACAGAATAGTCGCAAGCTCCTGATTATGGATATTTTAATGTCCGAAACATGTTGAGCACATAAGAAGTGAAATAAAATACCAAGTGATATCAAGTTGGTCTTTTATTCTTCAACCTCTCTCCATAGTTATTCAGCGTTAAGGAACACAACGCGATGACACCCTGTGGAAATCAGAAATCCTCACAAATCTGACGTCAGGATAAGGTCATAGAAAAATTTAAAGCTGAAAAATGAAACATTTTTATCAAATTTTCTCAGTCATTTTTTTTTTGGAGGGATATTAAAATGTTTAGACATTCAGACACTCCTCATCAATGAGCTTTGTTGGAAGAACATGACAGAATATTGCCTACTTTAGTAGTGTCTTACTCATTATCTTCAAGGCTTTATAATCATGATTAAGATCTAAATCTGTCGATCGTCATAAAATTTAACAGTCCGCAAACCCAGAGAACATACATCGCTGAACAGAAGGTCGGAGGGGATTTTAATGGTCGGTGTAGAAACTACCTGAGGCGCCACTCTGTTAATATGCAACGGACATGTATGTTTCGTAATTTATACAAATGCTTTACCCCACAGTAATCATGAGAACACAGACCACAAGAGCAAGCAGTAGATGAAGAGGAACCTCCTCAGCAGACGTCATCATTTAGTCATGAGACGGTAGCAGCCAACCCTCGTATCTCCCTGCGTTCCTATTACCGGACTCCAGGGTAAAAGTGGCGCAAGTCGTAAAACTCTAGAAATTCACTCGTAGATAACGAGAAAGGTTGTAATTTATTGTTGGTTACCGGAAATAATCATAAATTGACGAACATTGTTTTTAAAAATAGCCTAAACATAGGTAATGCGTGGGAAGCGATTCTATAATTCAGTATTCTAAATAATAATACAGATTGATACGAAATATTGTACATTAAATCTACGTATAGAACGCAATATTGCGAAAAGTTAATTTCTTAAAATAAACGTGCCCTAGTTATTAGGCTTTATAACACGTGCACAGGACCACAGGATTCATTCAAACTTCTTGTTTAGAATATGTATAATTTTACAGTCTAACACAAGATTTTATTAAGTAATTACAATCAAAATGTAATTAAATCATTTTAACAGCAGCATGTTTCGGCTCCTCTTATAGAGCCATCTTCAGGGTGAGACCTAAAAAATGTTATATACAATTAACAATGATTTCTAGAGTACGAGACCTCGTAATACATAAGAGGAGCCGAAACATGTTACTGTTATAAATGTTTTAATTATATTTTAATTGTAATTACTTCACAAAAAGTTTCGTTAGACTGTACAATTATACAGGGTGTCCTACTCGCTACCGAAAGCGGCATTTCCTTAATAATTCTAACATCAATGAAGATATTGCAACGAAATTTGAACACCTTTGTGAATCAATTGGACGATAAGGAACTCTCAATTCGATATTTCCAGCAGGACGGAGCGACATCCCGCACTTCACACGCCAGCATGGCCGAAATTCAATCCTTTTTCGGCGACCGCGTCATTTCGAAGAGACTTTGGCCACCGCGCTCGCCCGATCTGACGCCGTCTGACTATTTCTTATGGGGATATCTAAAAGGGCGAGTTTACCAAAACAAACCATGAACCATAGACGCCTTGAAAGCAAACATCACCAAAGAAATTCAGACAGTGACAGCGGACGTACTTGCACGGAATTCCCAAAACATGGCACGCCGGGTTCAATCCTGTCTGGACGCAAATAGTGGCCACTTCCAGCATATGTTATGATGTCGTCACATTTCTTAAACAGTGAGGTAAGTCCGCTTCAAATTTCGTTGCAATATCCTCATTAGTGGTAAAATTATTAAATAAATGCCGGGTTCGGTAACGAGTGGGACACATTGTATATATTCTATTGATTATTGAACACAACGGGGATGTCCCACCAGAAAATTCGTGTTTAGAATAATCAGGGTCGGAGTCGTTAACGGCAGAAATCTTATCCTAGCCCCCAAATCAAATCCTGGAACGAAACCTTAAAATATCTCACGACGGATTTTTCCCAAGTTCCGCAGTCTCTAGTAAATATCAGTTATTTGATGCAACAGGCTCTACAAACCATCCAGGTAACGCAATGCCGCACAATAAGCTGAGATACGTACGGATCTCCATGCCGTACATAGGCTGAGTATGACTGAACACGAAGTCCTTCACAGCTTGACGACTACAGTGATGGGAATTATTAAGCAACTGAATCGTTACAGACCCTAATGTGCCTAAACTCCCGTAAGATAAGGCACAAAATTGCGTTTCTGTTTATTTCTTTAATTCCGAACCGAATAAGTAAGAAAGATAAAAATTAATAACGTTGCGACAATTAAATCCTGATTAATAATAATAATAATAATAATAATAAGTTGCCTTCATTTGAGTCTAGTTACTTAGGGCTTTGCCTTTTGATTATTATATAGGTAAAGACTTAGATGTGTACTTACAAATCATATCACATCCTAATAATCGTAACAAATTCCTTGCAAATCTAAGCAATGACATGAATAATCATGGGAACCGCACTGTTGTACTGCTTTTCACTCGAAAGTTCGAACAACAAAAGCATACGTATTGAAAGTTTCCACACTCGATTCTTACAATGGCGTTGTTTTCCATTTTTCACAACACTCTTCAACTTTATAGTAGGCATTACGTCATGAAAAAGAAACCGAATGTCATTTACAAATAACAAAATCAAAAAGTACGAACTATTTAAAGAAGATTGACATGCAGCATATTGATTCAATTCGTACCGCGCTGTAAACACATTGAGTCACGGCTATACAAAACGAATCACTTAATACCATACAGGGACATAAGTGACGTTTAGAGATCCACGTATATTGAGTACAGAAATATACTCTGCAGGAAGAACGTAACACTTTTACTATTGAACTTGGAACATGAAGTAACCGCTGGTCGCTCATGCGTTAAGCTAACATATTCGTTCCGAAAACAAAATATGATTCAAATAAAGGCGTATGACAGAACTCCTCGGAAACGGTAACAGCCCATTGTTAGATCCCTTGCTACAATAAACAAACACACAAACACGTACAATTCATTTTACGTGGGACTTTGAATGCGCCTTACAGCAGGGCACAGAGGTTGTTACTAATAACATAATATTCTTCAAGGGCTTTGTATTTTATTTTGATGTTAAAAGAGCATAGACTCTCATCAGGCGATAAAGCTATGTGTATTATATGAGACATGTCCCTGACTTATGTTTGATTAAGAGTCCTTAACTGCATATTATGCAGTAAATGAGGTCCAGTGTTTGGAGCTTTCCAAACTTATTAATGGGAATTATATTAATTTACTTACGACTCTGTAATAATTTCGAGCCTTGCGACGCGATATTATAAAACAAAATCTTGGAATCTGAGCATGCAGGCTAGCAATTCCGCTGCCCCACTTTTGCTAAGCCGGGTAACCCCAAACAGCGAGGGTTGTGTCAGCCGCTCTTGCACTTACTACAGGAGCAACTCAACAACTCTGTGCTTGTTTTAGGCTTATTTAAGTGAAATAGGTATAACTTCTATGCGTGGTCATCATCAACACACACAAAAGCTACAGACAGTAGTCCAGAATACGAAAGTAGCGTCTGTCTGCTGTTGCTGTTAGATGACGTAGGGAAGGAAATAAGCCCCGAAGGCAATTGCATATTAAAAAAAAGGGGCATGTCGCAATTTTTAAAACAAATGGGTCTACTGTTAGCGATGTCGTAACTCGTATCAATTCACAGTCGTTTCTCCCCCTCTAAGCATTGAATCTGTTTTTAACAACCACATCCCTTTTCGAATAAATTAATCCAAGTTCTGTTGATTGTATCACTTTACCGGGCAAGTTCCCGCTGAACCAAGCACTCTTTTAGGTTTCGGTGTGTTCACCTTCCAGAGCCAGTAGAGCTTTTAAGACATTCTCTGCCAAGGGTCAGAAAGTTTAGATGTTAAAGCCAAAACGCCGTTTCTCGCTGTTGAACACATCCATGCTGCGTAGCAAAATATCTCGCTGAAAAGCGATAGGCTTTTTATATGGTATTTAACTTTCAATTTGGGAACGACGAAAGAAAAGTGTACCACAGTTCCTGATATTTAAAGACCAATTGTTTTGGCGCTTTAAATATTAAAAAAAAATTAGGCCTACAATCCACCACGAAAATTTCAGGAAGAAGTTTCTACTGAACGAAAATCCGGAAAGGGAAGTATAAAAACTACTCATCATCAATATTTGGGCTTCAACACTAAAGCAATTCTCTGTAGAAAATCTTTAATAGGCGTATTACTTCCGTATAATGTAGGCGTATAAACGGAAAGAAAGTTAGAATACAAAACAAAAAAACAAAAAAATTGTACCCTTTATCGGATACCAAGTGAGTAAAAATTTGGTTCCTTCCGCAAATGATGAACGTAAAGCTCGCTTATGTTACCGAAAAACGTTTCAATTTCTATGTCAACATACGCGTCTTGGCAATTTATACAGGATTAACATAAACCCGGTGCAGATTATATTACTTAAAACGTTTATCTGAACTTTTAATGATCGTATTACAGACCTGCCAAACGTAGGTTCCGATACGAGCTAATCATGTCCCTAATTTAGCGATACGAAAGCTTTGCCATTTATTATGGCCTAGGATCTATGCATGTTTCAGATGAAAGTGAAGTACTAAGCCGAAGAGCATTTCAAGTACGCTTTGATATACGCATATTATCACACATTACGTCACGACGGCTTCCTTCCACGTCCTTCCAAATCCATAATTCACTTGTTATTCCACAAACACCATGTAGCCCCCGAGTCCGAGCTACTGAAAAGCCGTTAGAAACACAATAAATAACTCGTATTCGTTACGTCACGTCCCCATTCGAAAGACTCTCCAAAGTTCGACTGTCAAAGTCAAAAGCTTCTTACGTTTGATAACAATTGTAAACACTGAGAGCTAGAAGAGATGACGTAAGATTTAATTAACCTACGTTTAATGAACTTCACTGGCTGCTACAGAATTCCAAAAAAGTCTGTTCATTTACTGTAACGTTCTTCTAATCGCATTAGAATTGCCAATTAAAATGCTGGGTCTAAAGCAACGGAACATTTGAACTCTTCGAATACAATTGGAGCATGCCCGCGTGTTCCTTTCATGTCGTCTTTCGTAAGTAAAATATCGAAGAAATTCTATCAAAGTATAAAAAGTTCCTCTCCGGAGGGTCTGTAACCCGTAACATTTAAATATGTAAAGGAGGTGTAATGTCTGTAAATATGTAAACTTTAATTTACATCATGTAAAATACAGAAGTTGCATTAACTTCGGTGTCACATAATAATCGCCGGAACGCACCGATTATATGCCTACTTCGGTTTAGAAAAAGTGCAAAGCATCGTCAGACTTACGCAATAGTCCGGCGAAATGTCGACCAGAGACAATTCGCGAAGGAAACACGGCGGTTTGTTAGATCCCAAGTATTTCAATGACAAATCCTCGATCCAAATAATTTCACGTCATTAAGAACCGACAGACATTTCCTGCGACACAATCCGGGAGCAACACTCACAACACCAAGGCAAGTGAGGGTGGATTTACCTGGCAGTGGTGCAATCCCTATAGAGAATGTCGAAGTCCTTGCACGATAGCAGCTTGCACCTGTTCACACCGGGTTGGATGGCTCCCAGTCCCCGCAGGATACGTACTTGTTCGACGTTGCAGACCAGTGGCACTATGTCCAGTCTCTTCAACTTGGTGTACACGGTGTGCAGACCGCCAACAAGATGCTTGAGGAACAACTCGAATGCCTGAGGAAGACACAGCATCGTGTCGCCGGCGATAATGAACGCGGCGACCTTCTGGCCGCGATAGTCGACCAGCTTGCACTCGTTGGCAGTGGGGTCCGAACTTGAGATGGGTGGCGGACTGTTGTATGATCGAGGGGGGCCTCCGTGGTGCGCCGCGGCCATCAAGTCCAGCGGCGAGTGGTGGATCATGCCGCCCCCCAGTGAATTGAGCAGACCCAGGCCTGGGGGCGGCAAAGGTGGCATCACGGACTGAGATATTCTCGGGGGCACTGCTGTGATGCTATTGGGGGTGGAGACGGGCGGTGGACTAAGTGTCTGCGGATGTTGGGGTGTTGGAGGCGCCGGTTGTGGGCCGGTAGGCACTGTGCTGGGACTCCCCTGTTGGCGCACCATAGTCGGTGGGCTGTGAGGCGGCTGCTGAGACCCCGGGGGGTTGTTGTTGTTGTTATTGTTGCTGCTTGGAGGCGTAAGTGGAGGTTTGATGGTGACTGGTGGTGATGCTGATGACGAGGCATTACTGCTGTGGTCGCTGGTGGTCGAAGACGAGTCCATTACGGAATCCATACTCATAGTTCACCGGTTATTCGTAAACAAAAAAAAATCCACTTTCCGCACTACGAAAGTCTGCTACAGACTGACAGTCACACGCTCCCAAATCATGGTCACCCGTCACACCTATCTAAACCCATGCTGATGTATCCAACTTGACCATTGTCACTGCAGCACAGGGCAGAGTCCATCTGGAGCAGGGAACCAAGTGTTGCCGCTTGATCGGTATGTATGTCTGTCTGTCCAACTGACTGACTGACTGTATGCTTCCACGCAATAAGAGAGGAGAGAAACAACAGAGCACAGGAAGACGAAATGCGAGAGCAACTGGGCGTCAGAGAGAGGGGTAGGGGGGGAGAGGGAGGGAGGAAGGGAATCAGCAGAAAACTTAAAAACACTCACTGTGTTCGTTCTATGTGGATGATGTCTCCTCCGTTTCACCTCGTGTACCTTATCCCTCCACTGCTGGCACAACAAAACGCGACCACTTGGTACCGCCCGCTGGAAACAGACAGAGAAGAAAAGGTTGTATTCGCACACACACACACATACACATACACGCACACATACACACGCTTGCTGTGTTTTTATCGGTGGAGGGGGCAGGGAGCTCTCCGCACTGTGGAAATTACATCCGGCAGCTAGCTAGCTACACTAAGCTCCTGAGGACACGAGATATACACAAGTACAGTCTACAGTCACAAAAGTAATAAATAAAAACGGCTGAGGAGGGTGGAAAACTTCGGCTTTTTTTTATTCCTTCTCTCTCTCTTTTTTCTTTCTTTCTTTTTTTTTTTTTTGGTTGTCTGTGAACTGGGGCTGCGCTACAAGTGAGACAGTGGCTCAGAAAATGGTCATTATCCGCACGGAACGCGCAGATCCACTGCCATTGGTCCACAGTTTATACAGTACTGCTCTCTTATTGGCTCAACACCAAGTTCCGCCTGACTTGCTTTACGTTTTCGGGTCCCGCCTCTTCTTACACACACACACACATACATACACATACACTTGCACAAACTCTCTTTACTTTTGCTACACTGCTGCTAGTGGTGCTGAAAACAAGAAAAGTCGTTTTGTGCTCGCCCGTTTCCTTCCTTCACTTCCTCTTTCTTCTATGTTCTCGCCCTCTCTGTCGTTCCTTTTACTTCTCCCCTTCCACCCATACCTGGTGTCTTTCTTTCCCCCCCACTCAAGTCTGACGGTCGTAGCGTCTCTCTCATCACCTCCTATGCGGTGTTGTGACGCAGCCAGCAATAGACATCAGTGATGTGTGTTGCGGGCATTATTCACTGCACTATAGAACACACGATTTTTCCGCACCGAACACACAACTAGATCCGAATCAGTTTCTTTTTAGAACATGTAAAACTATAAAACACTGAAGTCATTAACGCACTGTTAGCAGGTGTACCAACTTCTAAGACGAGTGTTCACGCTATGCGCATTATCCCCACTCTTTTTTTTTTCTCGCACATGGTTCGAACAGCTGATAGCCGGGGTAACGTGCCGACCGCTTCGGCGTGTAGGAAAAGCAGTGAGGTTCTGGCTAGTAGAGGCGAAGCAAATGCCGACCAGTGTGAGTGTGCCAGCTCCCCCTATAACTTCGACGCTAGGTTCATATGCAATAACACGGCCCCTACCGCTACGGTACAACGAGACACTTTGCTTATTGAGTCGACATCTATGAGCGCATTGGCAAACTAGGTTGTAGTTCTCCGAAAGTGCGGACGTGCATATGTCACAGAGCTTGTAATTTAATGACGTTCGCATTTAATGGCATGCTAATGAAATCAAAGAACGGAGGAAATGTGGTCCTGATATTCTAGTCGTACCGTGTTGGCACAATTATAGTGTTTCACGTGTGAGTTCCGTAGATATTGTGCCTAAAGTCAGAGGACCAATTTTGAAATACGCTCATTGCTAAGACTCAGTGCCAAACACGAGATATCTCTTTTATATTGTTCCCTTTTCTTTAATATCATTTGAACAATGAAAATTTTAATTATCTCTGGTAGAATGTGAACAAAATAATACATTAGCCTTAATTTTTCTGAAGTTATGCAAGTCGATGTCGTGTAAAAATCTATGTTCGTATCGTTAGCCGTATTTTTTATCAATCAGCAGGGAAACAGCTAATGAAAACTCCAGAAAGATTCGCCTGGTCATAATTTCATTCCCATTTTGATGATTCATTTAGTCGTTTTTAATAAATATTTCGAAAGGCAAAGTTCACAATGCTTTTATTTACTTCTTTTTCTAAGAAGTTATACAACTTTACATTACCGCTTACTCGATTCATTTACTCGATTATTATATTAATTTTACTAAGGCTGAGTGTAATTAATTGTGTCTGTAACAACGGCTGCACAATAAAAAAAGGGCCAGATAAACAAAGACGAACACAAAGAGCCAAAGGGCGCAACCCACGCAAAGAAGAATGACCAGAATTAGAACAGCAACCGACGGGCATGACAGTATAAACACCCAGTTTAGTTTTGACGTTTTGCTGACCGCGCGTCTCAAATATATTTATATCAGTATTTAACCAACACGATGCACGAAATGTTTGTTTTACAATAAGTTTATTTCATGCCCCTACATGTTTCGAGCACATGTGCTCATCACCAGGAGGTCAAAATTGCATTACACAGCCTCTGGTATCATCACACCTATAGGTGGACGTCCCGTGCACAATCCTCTCTCAACCTGTGCACGAGACGGCCACCTATAGGTGTGATGATACCAGAGGCTGTGTAATGCAATTTTGACCTCTTGATGATGAGCACATGTGCTCGAAACATGTAGAGGCATGAAATA
>Ga0123355_10014047_pt1 | contig 12493 bp, 15 predicted proteins | sample TergutEmb28metaG_3_FD_89872 | JGI IMG/M metagenome (GOLD analysis project Ga0123355, IMG submission 89872) | Embiratermes neotenicus P1 segment gut microbial communities from Petit-Saut dam, French Guiana - Emb289 P1 | ecosystem: Host-associated > Arthropoda: Insects > Digestive system > Gut ...
ATAATTAAAATGTCCCGCTCTTCGTCTTCCGAAGGGGGTAGCCCCATGTACGCCGCTAAGTTTATAACGGTCATTGTTTCCATGCGTGGGCGGAATATTCCTTCCACGAATGGGTTTGAGTTGGGCATCGGTGTTATTGGATACTGACTATACTTCATGATTTCGCTGACCTTGGCTACGTTTATGCCAAAATGCCCACCCGCGACTATAAATTCCATAAGCTGGAGTGTTTGTTCATCGCCCTCCATCATTTGGGCTGCTCTTTTACTTCCGACCATGGTTTTACCTCCCGTATCATTTCATTGGTTTCATTATATCACGCAACCATTTTAGCACAACTACAAAAAAAGGGAATAGGCAATGTGACGAAACCTTATTATTTGTCTAAATTAAAACTATGTGGTAGAGTTTATATGAGGTGATTTTTATGGTGTTTGAAAGTTTTTGCGCAGAAGATACCAAAAATTTTGCCGCAAATATTGCGCAAAATGCAAAAGCTGGAGATATTTTTTGTTTGTGCGGCACGTTGGGTGCGGGGAAGACGGTTTTTGCGCAGGGGTTTGCGAAGGGTATGGGCTATGAAGGACGAGTGACCAGCCCGACTTTTACTATTATGAACGAGTATGAAGGCGCGAGGCTTCCGCTGTATCATTTTGACCTTTATCGCTTGGAAGACGGCGAAGCCGATTTGGAAAGCATTGGTTATGAAGAATATTTTTTTGCAAATGGCGTTTCGCTTGTGGAATGGCCAGAACGTGCTGTTGATGCTTTTCCCAAAAATGTTACTTGGGTGAAAATTACGTCTGACGCGGCTCGCGGTGACGATTATAGAGCGTGTTTAATATCTTCCGCATATTGAATTTCCGTGCGGTTTTTTTGCCAATCATAAGGAGGGGCAAGAGATATACTTGCGTGTTAAAAATTTCTTAGGCAGATTGAGGGGGTAAATGATGCTTGAAATCAATGGAAAACTTTTTGATTGGGATTCAAAGAAAAACCTCATAAATATTGAAAAGCACGGCGTATCGTTCAAAATGGCGGCATCTTCGTTTTTTGACCCCAAAGCCGTAACCATTGATGATATTGCTCACTCGCAAGAGGAAGATAGATTTATACTAATCGGCATAAACAAGTACGATAAGCTATTGACGGTATGCCATTGCTATAGAAATGACGAAAATGTTATAAGAATCATATCTGCAAGGAAGCCAAATCAAATAGAGCAAGAAATTTATGGAGGCGATTTTTAATGGAATTTGGACTTAAAGAAAAACCAAGCACTTCTCAAATTCGCAAAAACCCATTTTATGATGATATTATTAAAAATGGATTCTCTATTGCAGTACACTACACGCCTGAAGATGTTGCCGAGATTATCAACGGCAAGCAGAAATTTGATTTTGACTTACTTGAACATGACCCTGATGAGTTGGCGGCTTTTGAAAGGTATCGAAAGAACCAACTGTAAAAAATTCTTACGATTTATCGGTTGTGGTCAGTCGGCAAATCGTCGTCGCGGCGATTGCAGAACTACCTACAACTCCTTGACTTCACTCGATTCCCGAACTAATATTTGGATTCCTTAAAAAACACCGTCTCTTGCTTTGGTAATTTGAGTGAAATGTGCTATTTTACGGGCTTCTACAAGATTAGTTGAAACGCGTAATGTCAGTTGGCTGCCATTACTTTCATTTAGCTTGCGCTGTCATGCCAACAAAATAGATGGCAAAGAAAGTTAGGATGAGTCGATTTATGGGTGACAAAATATTTGGTGAGATTTTTGGTGGAATTATTGGACTGTGTGTAGCTGACGCTTTGGGTGTACCTGTTGAATTTAAAAGTCGCGAAACATTGATGAACTCGCCTGTTACCGATATGCGTGGATATGGCACATATAATCAACCATCTGGCACTTGGTCTGATGATACAAGTCTGACACTTTGCTTGCTGGACAGTTTGGCATATGGTCTCGACTATCAAGACATTATGCAAAAATTTCTTCTGTGGTACAACAAAGCTGAATACACACCTCACGGGGAAGTATTTGATATAGGAGGGTCAACACATGCGGCTATTATGAATTTTGCAAAAGGGACAGCCGCATTAAATTGTGGGGGAACATCGGAATACGACAATGGAAATGGTTCACTAATGCGAATTTTGCCGCTTGCATTTTATCTTAGAGAGAGATATGGCAGTAGTTATACTGATAGTAAAGAAGCCTTTGATGTGATTCATAATGTTTCTGCGCTAACACACGCACACAAAAGAAGCCAAATAGCTTGTGGTATATACCTATCCGTCGCGGAATCCTTTTTTGTTTCAAGCGACATAGAAGATGGTGTATTCTCTGGTGTTAGCAAAGCAAAACACCATTACGATAACAGTGTGGATTTCGCTGAGGAATTGCAACATTACAATCGAATATTTAAGGACAACTTTGCTGATTTGCAACAGGAAGATATAAAAAGTAGTGGATATGTTGTAGATACATTGGAAGCGGCACTTTGGTGTCTGCTCAACACCCACAGTTATCAACACTGTGTACTTAGAGCCGTGAATTTAGGCGGTGATACTGACACAGTTGCGGCTATTGCAGGAGGACTTGCTGGATTATATTATAGAGCTATCCCAGAAAACTGGGTAAATCAGATTCCAAGGTTGGAGTATATAAAGCAACTCTGTTCAAATTTCTATTCGACAACTACAAGGTAAATGTTTGACCATTTATGAACGAGTATGAAGGCGCGAAGCCAATTTGGAAAGCATTGGTTATGAAAAATATTTTTTTTGCAAATGGCGTTTCACTTGTGAAATGGCCAGAAGGTGCAGTTGATACTTTTTTCCAAAATTTTGGCTATCCTTTTAAGGGAAATTATGCTATATTTTGATGACAGTATCTAAGATGAGAGGTAAGTATGTTAAAGCGTGTGATAATCAAGTTGAGCGGGGAGGCTATTGGTGATGATGCTTTCAACACTAAAAGCGTGTCTGGTTATAGCGACCCTATAATAAATGATATAGTGCGGCAAATAATACAAGTTACGAAAACGGGAACGCAAGTGTCGTTGGTTGTTGGTGGTGGGAATTATTGGCGGGGGCGGCAAGCGAATCCAGAAATGGACAGGGTGAAAGCCGACCAAATGGGAATGCTTGCTACAGTAATGAACGCGCTATACTTAGCAGATGCATTCCGCCGCCAAGGAAAAAAAGCTAAGGTTGTAACGCCGATTCCCATTGGGAACATCACAACGCTATACGATAAAGACAGCACGTTGGAATGGTTATCCGAAGGAACGGTTATAATAAATGCCGCAGGGTTGGGGCATCCGATGTTTTCTACGGATACAATAACGGCGTTGCGGGCGGCAGAACTTGAAGCAGATTGCATACTTTTTGCAAAAAGCATTGACGGAGTATACGACGCAGACCCCAAGAAGAATGAAGACGCAAGGAAATTCCGCACATTGGATTATCATTCTGCCATCACAAAAAATTTGCAAGTTGCCGACATGACCGCATTACAACTGGCACAAGAGGCAGGAATCGCATCATATGTATTTAGTCTAAACGCGCCCGAAAGTATTACGTTGGCGTGTTCATATCCAAAAACACACAGTCTAAAAGGCACCTACATACATGTAAGTGCGAAGGAGGATTATTATGAGTGATACAAAAAAGTATGAAGAACGTATGAAAAAAACCATCTCCGTGCTGGAGGACGAGTTTACGACAATTCGGGTAGGTCGCGCAAACCCGCGTGTACTTGACCGTTTGACGGTGAACTACTATGGAAGTGATGTACCAATCAGCCAAGTAGGAAACATCACCGTTCCCGAAGCGCGTTTGTTGCAGATTACGCCATGGGAATCCAACATGCTGAAAGAAATCGAAAAGACAATTCAGTCATCAGACTTGGGAATTAATCCTACTAACGACGGTAAAGTTATTCGCCTTGTGTTCCCCGAACTCACAGAGGAACGCCGCAAACAGCTTACAAAGGAGATTAAGAAAAAAGGCGAGGACGCAAAAGTTGCAATTCGCAATTTGCGCAGGGAAGCGATTGACGCATTCGCCAAAGCGCAAAAGAAAAGCGAAATCACAGAAGACGACCTTAAATCCCTAGAAAAAGAAACGCAAACCCTAACCGACAAATACATTGCCGAACTTGACAAAAAAGTAGAGGCAAAAAATAAGGAAATCATGACTGTATGAGTTTTGTTAAACGCACAATTACGGTGGTTATCGGACTGCCGTTGGTGGTCGCGCTGGTTTTTTTTGGCGGCGTGCCATTACTTGTTGTTGCTACGCTACTTGCCGTGGCGGCTTTGCGCGAGTTTTATCTGGCGTTCTCCAAAACGGATAAGTTGATTCATGCTATAGGATATTTGGCTACTCTTGGTTACTTCGCCGCGATTTTTATTTTTGGTGCGGGGTACTGGTTGCTTATTGCACTTACGCTTTTTGTTATTACGGTGCAAACTTGTCTTGTGGTTTTCTTTAAAAATTTGCCCATGAGTGAATGCATTTCTGTTGTGTACGGATTTTTGTATGTTCCGTTTATGCTTTCTTTTGTGGTGCTTGTTCGTGAACATGAGCTTGGGTTTTATTACGTTTGGCTGATTTTTACGGCCTCTTTTGGCTGTGATACTTTTGCTTATTTCACAGGCTCGCTCTTTGGTAAACGCAAACTTAAAAATACGCCTAGCCCTTCAAAATCTCTTGAAGGGCTTATTGGCGGTGTTATTGGTGCTACGGTTATTGGGTTTTTCTATGGGCTGTTGGTTTCTCGTTTTTCTGCCTATCCAGACAATACCGTTCACCTTATTTTGATTGCTACAATAATTTCTTTCCTAGGCGCGGTTTTTTCCATTATCGGAGATTTGGCGGCATCAGCGGTTAAACGTCATTGCGAGATTAAAGATTTTGGCAACGTCTTCCCGGGGCATGGCGGCGTTTTGGATAGGGTTGACAGCATTATTGTTGTCGCACCAATTGTTTATATGGTGATGAATGTTATGATTTGGTTGATGATAGGCTGATGAACATAGCGATTTTAGGTGCAACAGGTTCGATAGGGCTACAAACCATTGATGCGGTGCGTAGTTGTATTTCTGATGCAAAAATTACCGTGTTAAGCGGATATAAGAATATGGCGGCACTTGCCCCGTTGGTAGATGAGTTCAAGCCCGAAATGGTGTGGGTTCCCGACGATGAAGCCATAACAAACTTAACAGAATTAACAAACCACCCCTGCGAAATTTTAACAGGAGAAAGCGGTTTAATCGCCTGCGCCGCAGAAAGCAAAGCCCAAGTAGTAGTAAACGCCCTAGTTGGGCGTGCCGGACTAGCCCCAACTTTGGCCGCAATATCCGCAGGAAAAAACATAGCCCTAGCCAACAAAGAAACTCTAGTAACCGCAGGCGAACTGGTAATGTCCCGCGCCCGCGAGAAGAACATAAGAATAACCCCCATAGACAGCGAGCATTCCGCAATATGGCAGTGCCTAAACGGCTCGCAGGAACGCGATATAGAAAAAATAATCCTAACCGCATCTGGCGGCCCATTCCGTGGCTGGCGACGCGAAAAAATAGCCGCCGCCACTGCAAAAGATGCACTCCGTCACCCAAACTGGGACATGGGCGCGAAAATAACAATAGACAGCGCGACACTAATGAACAAAGGCTTAGAGCTAATAGAGGCAATGTGGTTATTCGCGCAACCGCTGGAGAACATAGAAATTATAGTACACCCGCAAAGCATAATTCATTCCATGGTGCAGTATAAGGACGGTTCAATACTTGCGCAAATGGGGCTTCCCGATATGCGCTTGCCAATTCTATACGCGCTGACCGCGCCCAAACGCACCCAAACAACCTTCCCGCGTTTGGATTTCTTAAAATGCGGCGCGCTTACCTTCGAGCCGCCAAACCTAAAAAACTTCCCATGCCTAGCATTAGCGATACACGCTGCAAAAACAGGCGGCACTCTCCCAGCCGTAATGAACTACTTAAACGAATGGGCAGTAGCCCAATACTTACACAACAAAATATCCTTCTACGATATTTCAGAAATAATGGACAAGGCATTTGGCATATACAAAATAAAGCCAGTAACCTCACTAGCCGACATTCACGAAGCGGAAGGTTGGGCAGAAAGCTTTGTGTCAAAAATATAAAAAAGGGCGATGAAAAATGAACGAAAGAGATTTAGGGCAATTACTTTTTCAAAGCGAACAACAGCCGTTGGATTTTGTAAAAAAATACGGCAAGCTAACCATACCACTGGTGCTGGTTGGTGTGGCAATTTTGCTGGCAGTACCAAGGCTTATGGATTGGATTGTTGGCACTCTAGGGCTTGATGAACTCATTGGGGCTATGGACGATATTCCCAATTTTGTGTTTTGGGTATTTCTTGGGGTGTCGGTTCTTTATCTGGTTTTCTGTATTGTGCGGATTTCCAAGTTTCAGGGCTTTCAAGTTAGCGTGTATCAAAAAGGTGCTATGCTAAATCTTATCAGCAAGACCGAAATGATTCATTTTGACGAGTTTGGTTGGGCAGAATTTAAAGACCCCGACGCATTTATTATCATAAATGACAGAGGCCTTCCCATTAGAATTTCCGTGGAAGATGTCCCCGAAGCCGCATTATTCGTTGAAGAATTATCCATTGCATTTGAAGATTATATTTTGGATAAAATACAGGAAAATGGCATAAATAACGTATCTTTCGCCTTTGGAACGGGCATGAAATTGGAAAACGGTAACATTATTGACACCGCGATTTCCAGTAAAAAAATGTCTCTTGAAAGTATTAAGGTCGTAAGCATTGACCGAAAATCCTATAAACTTAGCGGAATCTTGGACAATGGAAAAGAAACGGATTTTTTCTGGGAGTTTAAGTACTTGTTCAATATCGAACTTTTTTCACGCGTAATCAGTGAACATACCGCCGCCCAATCATATGCCGATTACATGATGGACAAAATACGAACAGATGGCGTTGATAAAATATCAATCACGCTTGGACAGGGCATGAAATTAGAAAATGGCAATCTTGTTGATTCAGTGTTGATAACTGGCACAAAAAAGATGCCACTTGCAAATGTTAAGTCCGTAGAAATTGAACGTAGCTGGTATAAAATCAGCGGAATTTTGGAAAATGGCGAAGAATCCGAAATTTTATGGGAGTATAAGTACTTACAACACGGCGATATTTTTGTACAAGTGATTAGCGAATTTACACCAGTTGAAGAAATAACATCACCCCCGCCGCAAGTACTCGATTTTAACGAAGAATTTATGAACGCAGAAAAAATGCAAAAGTTTGAACAAAAACATAAACTTTCGGAAGAAAAAGAAGGCTACTTGGCTTTTTCCGCAATACTTGCGTTAAGCAATCATGATTCCCCAAGAGTATTCAAAATGCAGTGGCTGCCAAAAATCGTTGTCAAAAAGGGCTTAAAGAACATGTGGGACGTAACAGACAGACAAACCACTCTCGACACCCTAGCAGACTTATCAACCGCAAACCTAAGCGCGCCCCGCGCAAACGAATTTCTAACAACCATGAAAGAAACGGGAATCATTCCAAAAATCTATCAAGAAGCCAAAGAAAACCTAATTAAACTAGGATTCACAGAAGACGAACTAAACAACATTACCAACCTAAACGCATGGGATTACGGACGCGCAGGATTCATAGCCCGCAACGCAGTTTTCAGCGGATTTTTAAAAGAGGACGAAACTTGGGAATACTTAAAACAGGTCGCCACAAACGCAGGCAAAGAATATAGCAATTGGCGAGAATACCTAAGTGCATACGTACTAGGCCGAGCTGCGGCATACAACAACTCTTCCCACGACATTTCCGCAATTTTAGAATACTTACTAAAAGATGAAAGCAATGATAGGTTGTTTGTCTCCAAAAACAACGGAGGGGAAAATATTCATGAATAAAGCACGGATTGTTATTGCAGCCATCATAGCTGTACCGATTCTTGGATTTTTGACTATTTGGGGTGGTTCAGTAATTCACAGTGCGATTCTTACGCATAGAGTTGGTTATATTTTTGAAACCGCTATTGCGGAGAATCCACAAGTGCAAAACAGAGTTGGAGCGGAAGGAAATTTGAATGTATTAAGCTATTCTGGTACGTATGCGCGAGTTTATCGCGAATGGGCAAACCAAGAAGGCACTATAGTAGGTGGCGCAGTGTTTCTCTTTTCAAAAACAGATAATATTTGGCAGGTAACAGGGCAACTAGCTACATGGAGTGACACAGGCAACGCAAGCGACATTATATGGCCTTTCTTTTATCGTTCGGTCGAGGGGCGAATAGCCTTTCTTTTTATATTCATACTCACGACAATACTAATGCTGAAATCAATCGGTTTATACCTACTAATATCAAGACGCAAACAACTAAGCTACGAGCTTCACTAAATTTCCACTCAATAAAAGGCGCAAATTATAAAGTTTTTTGGAAAGGGGGTTTGGGGGAAAACCTTTTCTTCTCACATTTCTTTCGCTTCGCATTAGGAAATATGACTATAAAAGGTTTTCCCCCAAGGTCTTAATCTTTAAATCATTTTAGAAAGGACGTGTAGTATGGGGATTGTTATTCCTGTTTTGATTTTTATATTTATTTTGGGTATTGTGATTTTTGTCCATGAAATGGGGCACTTTTTGGCGGCGCGTAGGGCTGGGATTTTTGTTGAGGAGTTCGCGCTGGGTATGGGGCCCAAGATTTTCTCGCGTAAGGGGACGAAACAGAGTTCTGATGGGGAGGTTACTGTTTACTCGTTGCGGGCCTTTCCTATTGGTGGGTTTTGTAAGATGCGCGGGCAAGATGATGACTTGCCAGATGATGCCGAGGCTTTGAATAATAAATCTATTTGGGCGCGGTTTACTGTTATGGCTGGCGGCTCTGTTATGAATTTTTTGATGGCGTTTGTGTTGTTTTTTGTTTTTATTATGGCGCGTGGTGTGCCTACGCCTACTATTTTTGTTAGCGAAATTACCACTGGTATGCCAGGGGAACAGGCTGGACTTATGGCGGGGGATTTTATTACGCATATTGATGGTACGCGGGTTGATTTGGTTGGCGATTTGGTTTCGGTGATTAACGCAGCTGATGGGCGTGCGTTGGATATTCGGGTTGACAGGGACGGGGTACGACACGACCTTTCGATTACGCCTGTGTTCCATGATGGACGGTATTTGATTGGGCTTACTTTTTTTAATAGTATGTACTTTCAGCCAGCTAGTGTTTTTCAAGGGGTTTCGGGGTCTGCGGAATTGATTGGTATGCAGGTTATGGGGCCGTTTCATCTGCTGTCGCGGCTTTTGCAAGGTGAATCGCTTCCCGAAGGTGAAGGGCTTGTTGGCCCAATTGGGATTGGTGGCATGATTACCGAAGCGTATCAAGAGACGATTCAGTATGGGTTTTTTGATATGTTTTTGACTATGTTGCTTTTTACTGGCGCGATTAATGCGGCTTTGGGCATGATGAATCTTCTGCCAGTTCCAGGGCTGGACGGGGCGCGTATTGTGTTTTTGTTGATTGAAGCTGTTCGCAGAAAACCTGTTCCGCCTGAAAAGGAAGCCATTGTTCATCTTGTTGGGATTGTTTCGTTACTGTTGCTTGCTGTTTTCATAGCGTATCGCGATATTGCGCGGCTTATAAATATCAGTGATTACGCGGGGTGAAACTAGGGTAGTTCATATCGGTGGGGTGCGTGTGGGTGGCGGGCATCCTATTGTGATACAGTCGATGACTAATACTGATACTCGTGATGTAGCCGCGACTGTGACGCAGATTCGCAAACTGGCGGAGGCGGGTTGCGAGATTGTGCGGGTTGCTGTTCCCGATATTGAAGCGGCAGAAGCGATTAGGCGCATTAAGGCAGAAATAGACATTCCGCTGGTTGCGGATATTCATTTTGATTATCGGCTCGCGCTTGCCGCCGTGGAAAACGGCGCGGATAAGTTGAGAATTAACCCTGGAAATATCGGCGGAGAAAGTCGCGTGCGTGAAGTCGCGGAAGCGGCAAAAGCGAACGGTCTGCCTATTCGCGTTGGGGTAAATGGCGGCTCGTTGGAGAAGGATATTTTGCAGAAAAACAACGGTGTTACTGCGTCGGGTTTGGCAGAAAGCGCGTTGCGCAATGTGGCAATGCTTGAACGCCACGGCTTTGAAAATATTGTGGTGTCTGTGAAAGCAACAAATGTGCCGTTAATGCTGGACGCGCATAAAATTTTGGCGGAGCGTCTGCCGTACCCAATTCATATTGGGCTTACGGAAGCTGGTACGCCTGTTAATGGCGCGATTCGTTCGGCGGCGGGGCTTGGCGCGATTCTTAGCCTTGGTATTGGCGATACTTTGCGCGTTTCGCTTTCTGGCGACCCTGTGGCGGAGATTTTCGCCGCGCGGGAGATTCTTTCGGCTATGGGGTTGCGTCGTTTTGGCGTAACCGTAATAGCTTGCCCAACCTGCGGCCGCACGGACATTGACGTTGCAGGGATTGCAACACGCTTGGAAATTCGATTAGCAAGCATAACAACACCCATCACGGTAGCCGTGATGGGCTGTGCAGTAAATGGCCCTGGCGAAGCCCGTGAAGCCGATATAGGCGTAGCTGGTGGACGCGGAAGTGCTGTAATCTTCCGCAAAGGCGAAGTAATAAAACACGTCCCAGAAGATGAATTAGAAGAAGCTGTTTTTGCAGAAGTGATGAGATTGTAAGAAAGATACGCAAAACGCCCAGCCGAATAAATCTCGACTGGGCGTTTTGTTTTGCTACTCCCAATAAAATTCTGCAATTAAATCATGTGCTATATCATGGTTACGCATCAATGATAAGGTCAATCGGATTCTGTAACGCTCCCCTGTTTCTAGTGGTCGATAATTAGTTAAATCCTTTCTCCCCAAACTTTCGGTAGAGTATGGAGCGATAATAGGCATTACAAGAGATACCAATTGATGGGTTCGGCGAGGGACAATCACCCATTGGCTACCATTAAAATATTCCAATATAACCCCTTGCGAGATACCAACATAATGTTCTGTATTATTGTGGATAGTATATCTTACAACCTGTGGGGTAATCATTGTTATGGTTAAGCTGGTTTGCTCAAGGTATGGGCTTGATTGCAAAGGCAAAGCAATTTGCGGTGTGGGTATGCATACAATACGATACCATAGCACAGCGACACCGATAACAACTACTAATGATATAACGGCAAAGATAGTTATTGCTTTTTTATTGTTCATGCAATCACCTTTTCGTTTTTATTAGACCTCGCACAAAAGCAAAAAGCGGCACAGCCGCATTTCACCAATTATATGCATTGACAATCTACATGCACGTCTCGAAGCCAGATACAATTTCCTAGGCAACAAAAAATAAATGTAGAAATTAAATAATTTCTACATTTACTTTTTTTTCTTCGTTTATGGCGGCGGCTTTTACCAGCGTGCGAATTGCACGGGCTATGCGGCCTTGTTTGCCTATTACTTTGCCCATGTCATCTGGGGCAACTTTTAGGCGTAGTACTGTTATGCCGTCGCGATTTTCTTCTATAACTTCTACTTTGTCGGGTTCGTCTACTAGGCGTTTTGCTACTAAAGTCAACAGTTCGTTCATAGAATCACCTTCTATACTCCAGATTTTTTAAGGAGTGCGCGAACGGTGTCTGTGGGTTGCGCGCCTTTGGAAATCCAATCTTTAGCGGCATCTATGTCCACGCGTAGTTCTGTTGGTTTTTTTGTTGGGTCGTATGTGCCTATTTCTGCCAACACTTTTCCGTCACGCGGGGTGCGGCTGTCTGCTACTACAATACGGTAGAATGGTGCTTTCTTCGCGCCCAATCTTTTCAAACGAATTTTTACCATGTTTCAATTCACCTCATAAAGTATTTTTTGCCACTAACACAGTATCTTGCTTCGAGACGTACCGAAAGCCTTGAATACATGCAAGCGGCGAAGTGAGACTGTGTCTCAATTGAAAAAGGGTAGCTTCCCTTTTTTGCCGAATTTGCCTTTCTTGCCGAACATTCCCATGCCGCCGCCCATGAAGCCTTTCATCATCTTGCGCATTTCCTCGAATTGCTTTAGTAGGCGGTTTACTTCTTGTATGGTGCGCCCACTTCCTGCGGCTATGCGGCGTTTGCGCGAACCGTTTAGGATTGAGGGGTTTTGCCGTTCTTCGCGGGTCATGGATTGGATTATTGCTTCCATGTGAACCATTGCTTTTTCGTCAACCTCCGCACCTGCTAGTGCGGATTGATTTATACCAGGCATCATGCCAAGAAGGTCTTTTATTGAACCCATTTTTTTAATTTGTTGCATCTGGCTAAGAAAATCTTCTAAGTCTAGGGTGTTTTCACGCATCTTTTTTTCTAGGTCTGCGGCCTGTTTTTCGTCGAATGCCTGTTGCGCCTTGTCTATTAGGCTTAGAACGTCGCCCATGCCTAGGATTCGCGAAGCCAT
>Ga0123355_10014048_pt1 | contig 12493 bp, 10 predicted proteins | sample TergutEmb28metaG_3_FD_89872 | JGI IMG/M metagenome (GOLD analysis project Ga0123355, IMG submission 89872) | Embiratermes neotenicus P1 segment gut microbial communities from Petit-Saut dam, French Guiana - Emb289 P1 | ecosystem: Host-associated > Arthropoda: Insects > Digestive system > Gut ...
GATAAATCATCATTTAGAGCAGATGGCACAGGCGATTTTTAAGTCTTGGTTTGTGGATTTTGAGCCGTCTGCATCCTTTACCGAAGTTGTCCAAGTTTTAGGTGGCGGAACGCCGAAAACAGGATTGGCTGAATATTGGAACGGCACAATACCATTCTTTACACCCAAAGACGCTCTTGGAACTTATGTACTGACTACAGAAAAAACACTTACAGAAGAAGGGCTTTCTAAGTGCAATAGTCGCCTTTACCCAACCAATACAGTTTTTGTAACGGCTCGGGGTACGGTTGGCAAACTTGCTCTTGCAGGCTGCCCTATGGCTATGAATCAATCGTGCTATGCTCTGGTTGGGACAGAGAGCTATGGTCAGTATTACGTTTACCACCTCGCCCAATATGTCGTTGAAAATTTGAAACATAAGGCCAGTGGTGCAGTTTTCGATGCAATTGTTACACGGGATTTTGAGGACGAGATTGCTCCCACACCGACCATCTCTGAAGTCCAACTATTTGAGAATAGGGTCGCTCCGTTTTATGAAACCATCCTCAATAATGTTAACGAGAATACTCAGCTTGCCATGTTACGTGACAGTCTGTTACCCCGCCTGATGTCTGGCGAATTATCCGTTACCAACCTCACCGCTAAATGATGATTTACCGTCAAAAAACAGTTTTGCTGAGAAGGAGGAATAACATTGAAACAAGAAGAAAATATGTTAGCCAATGAACACATCATCGACGATAACACTTCTTCTCCGCTATTAAATGAGTACATAGCAACCTTTTTACAAAATGCCAAAACAGCTAATGATAATGAAGATAGCAGAGTTTTATTCTATCGTGGACAAGCAGATAAGTCTTTTTTACTGACCCCTAGCGTATTTAGGGAAGGCTTCCTCCCAAAAGAGCATAACCTTATTCATGATGCATTACTAAATAATCCTATCGAGTTTGGAAGTACCGATAATTCATTTGAGCGTTTGATAAAAATGCAGCATTACGGAATACCAACCAGATTACTTGATGTAACATTAAACCCTTTAGTCGCACTTTATTTTGCCTGTAAAGGCTGTCCCAATAAAGATGGTGAAGTAATTGTATTTTATGATTACATGGAATATCCAAATTCATTTCAAATAAAATGTTTAGTCGAGCTTGCGGAATATAACATGTCAACAGAACGGCAGATGCTCGGGTTTCTATCCGAAAGGAATCTTAGAGATGCAGACCTTGGCACTTTGACAAAAACCACACACATACCTGTTAAAGCTCCCAAAAACAACGAGCGGATAAAAAGGCAACATGGTGCATTTTTACTAATAGGAGTCCACGGCGAAGAAGAGGGAAATCTTTATCAAAAAGCCGCCTTCGACTTGAAGCCGCTACTGGTTAAAGATTTTGGAGATTCTATACAACGTTCAATTGTAATTCCTAAAAGAGAAAAGGATCAACTTCTTAAAGAGCTTGATGCACTTGGGATTAATCATTCGGTTTTATTTCCAGAATTGGAACATCAAGCAGCATATATACGAAACAAATATGAGGAGGGGTAATGTATGACATTTACAGAAGCTCATTACGAAAAAGCCATTTTAGAGATATTCCAAAATACTTTGGGTTATGTTTTTGTACATGGGTCAACCATTGCAAGAGATTATTCCAACCCTTTGTATATGGACGACCTCATATCATCCCTCGCCCGCATAAACCCCAAACTACCCGAAATCGCCATAACAGAAGCCATCTATAAACTCCAAAACTTCGAGGGCGGAGATATCATCCATAAAAATAAACAGTTTATGGACTATCTCCAAAATGGTATATCCGTTGGCTATCATAACAAGGGAGAACAGCATTACAGCCTAGTAAAACTCATTGATTATGCAAATGTCAATAATAATTCTTTTATTATAGCCAATCAGTGGACCATTACAGAAAACAGTACAAAACGGCCGGATATTATCGTTTTTGTTAATGGCATCCCTCTGGTGGTTTTTGAATTGAAATCGCCCAGCCGAGAAGAAACAAATGCAGAGGAAGCCTATCTCCAGCTGCGAAACTACATGCAAGAGATACCATCGTTATTCATATACAACGCCTTTCTTGTGATTAGTGATCAGGTTACATCCAAAGCCGGAACCATTACGTCAGACGAAGGACGTTTTATGGAATGGAAAACCAAAGACGGCAATTACGAGAACACACAATACGCCCAATTTGACACTTTTTTTGAAGGCATGTTTGACAAGGCTCGCTTATTGGATATCGTCCAAAATTTTATATGCTTTTCCGGTGACATAAAGATACTGGGTGCATATCATCAATACTTTTCTGTGCGCAAAGCGATAGCGATGGCAGAGAACGCTGTCTATTCCGACGGGCGTGGGGGTGTTTTTTGGCACACGCAGGGCAGCGGCAAGTCACTTTCCATGGTATTTTATGCTGGATTGCTACAAGAAGCACTCAACTCCCCTACTATTGTTGTCTTAACCGACCGCAAAGATTTAGATAATCAGTTGTTTGAGCAATTTGCCAAATGCGCAAACTTTTTGCGCCAGCAGCCGGAACAAGCTCAGGATCGTCAGCACCTAAAGCAGTTGCTTGCCGATCGAGAAGCCAATGGGATCATTTTTACTACCGCACAAAAATTTGAAGAAAGTGCAGAGCAACTCTCAAACCGACGTAATATCATTGTGATCGCAGACGAAGCGCATCGCAGCCAATTTATAGATGAGCGGGTAGATAATAAAACCGGTAAAATCCAAAAATCTTTTGGGCTTATTATCCGAGAAAGTTTACCCAATGCCACATATATAGGCTTTACAGGTACGCCCATATCAAGTAAAGACCGCTCCACTATCGAAGTTTTTGGCAACTACATAGACATTTACGATATGACCCAAGCGGTCGAAGATGGTGCCACCCGGCCTGTTTATTACGAAAGCCGTGTTATCCACTTAAAGCTGGATCAAGATATTTTGCGTTTAATAGATGCTCAATATGATTTAATGGCACAAAGCGCAGATAATCACGCCATCGAAAAGAGCAAAAAAGAACTCGGCAAGATGGAGGCTATCCTGGGTAATAACGATACCATCGCTGCACTTTGCGAAGACATCATCAAACATTATGAACAAAATCGCCAGCATGAGTTAACAGGCAAGGCAATGGTGGTCGCTTACAATCGAAATATTGCCATGAGCATCTATAATAAACTTCTGGAACTCCGCCCCAATTGGACAAAAAAAGTGGGGGTGGTTATGACAGAAAATAACAACGACCCCGAAGTATGGCGTAACATTATAGGCAATCAGCGCAAACGTAATGCGCTGGCCAAGCAATTTAAAGATGATGACGATCCTTTAAAGATCGCTATTGTCGTAGATATGTGGCTAACGGGGTTTGATGTGCCAAGCCTTGCCACCATGTATGTTTATAAGCCTATGTCCGGGCATAATTTGATGCAAGCCATCGCAAGGGTCAATCGTGTTTACAAAGACAAAGAAGGCGGCTTAGTAGTAGATTATGTGGGTATTGCTGCTGCGCTAAAGCAAGCGATGAACGATTATACAGGGCGTGATAAAAGCAATTACGGCGATACCGATATTGCCAAAACTGCCCTGCCTGTATTTATTGAGAAAATGGAAATATGCCGCAGCCTATTTCATGATTACAATTACAGTGATTTTTTAATTGCCACAAGCGATCTTGCTCGTGCCAAAGCGATTACAGGTGGCGCAAACTTTTTATCACATACTGAGAAAAAAGACCAGCGAGAATCATTCATTAGAGAGGCTTCGTTACTGCGCCAGGCATTATCGCTTTGCCGCTCCCTTATCACTGCCGAACAGCGGCTTGAAGCTGCTTATTTTGAAGCAATCCGGACATTTTTAACACGTATAACGGGTGAAGGCAAACCATTATCCCTCAAAGAAATCAATGCTCGTATAAATGAACTACTGAAAGCAAGCATCAAAAGCGAGGGAGTCATTAATCTTTTTGCTGATGTAGGTACAGGCTTTTCCCTTTTTGATCCTCAGTTTCTTGATGAAATATCTAAGATGAAAGAACGTAATATTGCCATAGAAATTCTAAAGAAGCTTCTCGCAGAACAGGTATCGCTGTATCGCAGAACAAACCTTGTTAAAAGCGAAAAATTTTCAGAAATGTTAACACGCATTATGAAATCTTATATCAATGGTCATATTTCAAACGAAGAAGTAATTACTGAGCTTATGAAAATGGCAAAGGACATGGCAACTTCCCATGCCGAAGGAGAGACCCTGGGCCTCTCAAGCGAGGAGCAGGCCTTTTATGATGCCCTCACCCGTCCCATTGCAATAAAAGATATTTATCAAAACGAAGACCTTGTAGCCATGACTCGAGAACTTGCGGATATGCTACGTAAAAATCGCACTATTGACTGGCAAAAGAAAGACTCTGCCCGAGCAGGTATGCGCCGCATGGTAAAAAAGTTATTGAAAAAATATAAATATCCGCCAGAAGGTATGGATGATGCGATCGCAACCGTAATCGATCAGTGTGAAATGTGGGTGGATTAATCTTCATGGAAAAGCCTTTTACCAAAAAGCTATAATATTTTGCTCTATAAGCTTTTCCATCAGCGGCAACTGTCAAGTATTCCTTGACAACTGAATTTGGCTCTAGTTCACCCTCTTTAAAAGTATTCTTAATATGCAGGCTAATATTCTGCTTAAACGATTCCATCGATTCTGCACACAAAAAAACGCCTTACATCAAAATCAATGTAAAGCGTCTCAAATGCGGCATACAGCACGGGTGCGACCACATGCTATATGCCAATTGTGTTATTTAATTGATTACCCACAGGTCAGCCGCCTTCCCTTGCATCCACCCGCTGTTTCAGGTTTTTGCTATTCATTTATACGCTGTACAGTTTGGATTCCCATATAAATGAATGTTGCAGTAAAACTGCTTCCCTGTTTTGGATAGACATTGGCCTCATTCTCAAGTGTTACAGACTAAACCAAAACCCGCTGCGCGCATGTTTCCTACGGCATGGCATCGTCTTCTCAAAAATAAAGTATATCTATCCTAATTAAGCATCCAAGCAGCGATCAAAATAACCATGCTATAAGTGCCGTATTATCGCAGGGACGGGGCCTACCGTTTGTCGTAAGGGACGGGTTATTTTCTGATTTATTAGAGGGGTGCTTGTCAACTTGGGGATAGTATACAACAGCTATGCCTGCAAATACCACATGAATACTTCTCTGAATTTTTCCTATGAAATTTTCCTCTGCATTTTTCATAGGAAATTTGCAGTGGATTTTTGCAGTAATTACGAATTTTGCAAAAATGCTTGACAATTTTCCCGGTGAGGTTTATAATTTGCTCCGTTGATACGACAACCGCATGGCTTCTGCGGTGGTTGATAAGGCGCCCAGATAGCTCAGTCGGTAGAGCAGAGGACTGAAAATCCTCGTGTCGGCGGTTCAATTCCGTCTCTGGGCATCTTCTGTTGAATGTGCGGGTGTAGTTCAATGGTAGAACACAAGCCTTCCAAGCTTGATACGCGGGTTCGATTCCCGCCACCCGCTTTAGCAACACTCATATGCGCGAGTGGCTCAGTGGTAGAGCATCGCCTTGCCAAGGCGAGGGCCGAGAGTTCGAATCTCTTCTCGCGCTTTCTAAAAAGTCCGTATTTACGGACTTTTTTTATTACATAATACGCATTGTTTTGAAGGGGATAGTATCGATGAATGTTGAAAATAATCATAAGCGCAATTATTGGGCGCTGACGCTGGAAGGCACTTTTTTTGTGGCTGGCATTACCCTGCTGGCAACCAACGGGCCTGTTGCGCTTTTTATAGACTCCATGACTGGCTCTATTGCTTTGGTGGGGCTTGCCGCTACGGTACAAACATTATTTATGTTTTTGGGGCAACTAACCATTGCCCCTTATATACGAACCATACGTAAGCTGCCTCAGTTTCTTTTTAAAAATATGATTGTTCAGCGCTTTATACCTTTTTTTATGGCCATCCCTTTGTTTCTCGGCATAATGGGATACTGGCCGGTTGCCATATTTTTGGTTTTATTAGGCGTTTTTTGGTTTTATGATGGCGTGATTACCGTCCCTTGGGGAGAGTTATCTGCAAGAGCTTTAAAGCCGGAGATGCGTGCCCATATGATGGGGCTGCAAGTCACGATAGGGGGCGTAGCCTCGCTACTTATCGGGCTATTGCTGGCCTGGCTGCTGGCGACACCTGTTTTAACGGATTATTATCGCTTTGCTGCCATTTTTGCCTTGGCCAGTATCTTGCTGCTGCCTTCCGTTATAGCCATACGGTTTGTGCGAGACCCTAGCCCCATTGAAAAGCCGGAAAAGCAGCAAGTGCTTCAATACTATGCCAGTGTCCCATCTGTCATTAAGCAAAGCAAGCCGCTTCAGCAAGTGCTGCTTGCACGTATCCCTGCATTTATCGGCTTCTCATCCGTCACCTTTATTGTGGTTTTTGGGGTAAATACATTGGCGCTTAGCGGTGCGTCAGTTTCCTGGCTTGTCTATGCCAACATCGTCGGCGGGCTGATAGGCGGCATTTCTTTGGGAGAAATTAGCCGGCGTTTTGGCAATAAGGCCACGATTATAACCTGTAATATTGGTGTGTGCGTGGCATTGTCCATGGCTATTTTGCTGGGCTTTTTCCCAGTGCTTGGTTATGTCTGGCTTTTTGCAACGTGCATACTTGGCAGCATATGCATGAGCAATTGGATAGGATATTTTAACTATTACCTTGATATTGCAGATAAAGAAAGACGCTCAGTTTTTCAGGTTATCGGCACTTGCATTGGCATCCCTTTCAGCTTTGTTGGCTTTGCTATGGGCGGTGTTATTGACCATTGGGGCTTTGTTACTGCCTTTGTGATCGGTGCTATTTTTGCATTTATCGCCACGCTTTTGAGTATTCCGCTTAAATCAAAGCGTTTTATCCAGGCGATGCATGAGACTGATGCGTAAAATGATTTGCGGTCGGGCATGGAAGCCCGACCCTACATAAAACCCATCGATTATTTATCTATCGATGGGTTTTAATTTTCTTCTACTTCGTACCGTTATAACTGGTATCGCTGGTTCCCATCCCGTAAAATTCCTGACGATCCTGTAGATAGCCCCCGTCGGTACGGTACGTGGGGACAACATGTACACCTGTTACAGTAAAGGCAAATTGATTGGATTCCTTTAACTTATCCGTGTATTTGCCGCTTTTGAGTGCTTCAGCCAAAGCAGCCGTGTCCAGAAAGCCATCGAAAGCTTTGACGAAGCTGTCCACATCCTGGGTATATGTCCTGTCTTTAAAAATCATATCGTATACCCGCTGATGATATTGCCACACATCTACGCCATTATCCAAGACAAAATACAGGCCTTGCAGGCTTATGTCTGTGTGCGTTCCTGTAAAGTTGTTTTTGTACTCGCTAATCTCACAGGGGTGCCATGTTATTTCCAAGTCGGGCTTTTCCTTGGTCAGCGCTTTCAGCTGGTCGTGGCCTTTCAGGCAAAACGGGCAGTTGTAATCGAAAAACACTTCTACTTTCTTCATGGATTTCTCCTCCTCTTTGGTTTTAATTTGATTTATTCCACACGGTTTCAAACCAGTCATCACATGATGGCATGGGGCGCACAGGCTCAAAACAGGAATGGGGGCAATGGGTCACTACTACTTTATCATTATAACTACCCCGGCTGTTTTGTGCATCTTTAACTAATGCACTGCCACGGCTTCCCATTTGCTTTGCGCCAAACAGCATGGCGGATAGTACCGCTATTTGGGTAGCCAGCGCATCATAAAATTTATATAAGTTGGGAAGCTCAACGTCAGATGCTATGGTCACCTCATTGAAAAAATTATCTTTTAGCTGACATAGCTCCTGATACAGCTTGTCCATCTGTGTGGGGTAACGTGTGTAGGCGGCGTAGCGGCTCATTTGCTTTTGTATTTCGGCTTGCCTTGTTTGCCAGTTAGGCTGTTTGTTGTATGTAATGCTTGGCGGCGTGAATTCGGCTTGTGTCGTCTCAGCTGTTTCCTTCTCTCCTTTCTCATTCTTTTTATGCGCAATATGTTCCGCTGCCCGCATTGAGCCGACTTGCGTGTCATTTAAGGCGCTGCCGCCGGGGCGGTACACGCCAAATGTCCCTGCGGCCTCCCCTGCTACATACAGGCCTTTTACACTGCTTTCCCAATTGGCATCTACTGCTATGCCGCCATTGCAATGCTGGGCGCATACGGCTACTTTTAGCGGCTCGTTGTATAAATCGATGCCGTTATTTTTGTACAGCTCGATGGCTTGTGGGTTCATTTTAGCCAGCCGTTGGATGGGGGTGCCGAATAGTGCATCGGATTTTTTTAGATATTGATGGGCTTCCTCCGATAGCTGATCGAAGTCCAAGCCGGCGGGATTATGCCTGAAATCCATGTATACTGTACGGCCTTTTTCGTTTTCTTTGGCTACCAGTAGGTCAATCTGGGAAGAGCCCTCTATTTTGCGTACATCAAAAGGCCATTGGTAGCCCTTTAGAAATACCATGTCTAAGGCTTTTGTGGGGTTTTCAAAATACTCGGGCAAAAATTCATGGGCTTGTCCACCTGCATCCACTGAAATATATTTGGGCAGCACCTGCTGATATGTACCGGAAACATTCCAGCGGAAATCTATACTGGCCAGGCCATACTGCCATTCCTGTAGATTAACCGCCTTGGCACCTGCCTCCAGGGCTAAGCCTGTTGCGCCTGTCTGGCTTATGGGGAATACGGTATCCGCATAAATACCTGCGGGGCCACCTGTGGCTAGTATGATGTTTTGAGCGTGCATCACATGATAGTCATTACTTTCCCGGTTAAGTGCCACCAGCCCTTGTACTTGGCTTCCATCGGTTAACAGCTTGATCACTTGATACCCGTCCAAAATTGAGACGCCCTTGCGAGTGACTTCTCTTTCCAAGGCCTCAGTCATCAGCTTGGAAGTTAAAGGGCCGCAGGAAGTCGCCCGTTGTCTGGGGTCATGGTCGGTTTTGTACCCTACGTACGCACCATATGCATTGGTGGGGAATGGCAGCCCCAAATTGACCAGCTTCATAAATGCCTTGGCGGAACATGCCGCCTGTATCATGGCGGTATCGCCATGCATGCTGCCGCCGTCAAAAAGGGTGCAAGCCATTTCGTATACCGAATCCGGCTGGTCTCCTGCCAGTGTCAGCTTATAATAGGTTTGCTTATCGCTGCCCGTGTTACGGGAGGTTCCCATGTCCACGCCTTCTGTGATGATGGCAATGTCTTTTATACCCAAGTCGTACAGCCAGTCTGCCGCATTAAAGCCGGCGCAGCCGCTGCCGATTATTATTGTATTGTAGTTCACTTTGCACCTCCTTATTGCTAAAATCATAATTTTGCAATATATTATATCATGAAGGGAAGTGATTGTATGTCCAAGGCGATAACCATCAGAATTGATGATGATACAAAATTACAAGCAGAAGCAACCTTAAAAGAAATCGGTTTAAACATGAGCACCTACATCAATTCCAGTTTAAAAGCATTAATAAGGGAAAAAAGTGTACCATTTGAACTGAGAACGGTTCAAAAATCAAACTCAGAATATCTTGAAAAACTAGACATTGCCATTGAAGAAGCCCGAAACGGCGAAGCTTATCAATATTTTGGCAAAGGGAAATTTAGCGAAACTCCCCACAGGGTTGATGTATGAATGTTTATTTCTCTAAAACCGCAAAAAAAGAATATGAATTGTGGGAACGTTCTAACCCAAAGACTGTTGATAAAATAGATGAGCTCATTATAGATATCTTGGAAAATGGTTTTTTGAAAGGAAAAGGAAAGCCCGAACAATTAAGATATTTTAAAAATCCAGTCAGATTTTCAAGGCATATTAATCAGGCTGATAGGCTTGTATATTGCCCTGCAGGTGATGACTTGTTAATCGTTACCTGCAAAGGGCATTATGATGATAAATAAATTCAGGAGACTACCGTGAACAAAAAACATATACCGCAAATCCTACATACCTTAGACAAGCTTTACCCATTCGATTACACCTGCTTTTTGCATTACGAAAAGCCTTGGCAACTGTTGTTTGCCACCATCATGAGCGCACAATGTACTGATGACCGAGTTAATCAGGTGACGGCACAGCTGTTTCCCAAATACCCTGCCCTTGTGGATTTTGCACGGGCAGATTTTGATACTTTGTCTGAAGATATCCGCTCTACGGGTTTTTTTAGAATGAAAGCCAAGCATATCATCGAAAGTGCTAATATGCTTTTGACATTACATAACGGGCAATTGCCGTCGGATATTGAGTCATTGACTGCCCTTCCGGGCGTTGGACGCAAAACTGCCAATGTGGTGCGTGGGCATATTTTCCGTATACCCAGCATTGTGGTCGATACGCATGTCAAACGGGTTTCTGGTAAGTTAGGCATAACCAAATATACCGATCCGGAAAAGATTGAATTTGAACTCATGACCGTCCTGCCGGAAGCACACTGGATCCCGTACAACCAGCAGATTATCACACATGGGCGCAAAGTATGTATTGCCCGCAGGCCTCAGTGTCAGGCATGTGCGCTTTCTCAGTGGTGCGCTGCTTATCAAACCTAGCCTACCATCCACTGCGTCAGGTAAAGCAGCAAAAAACCCGGTATCCCCAACACGCCTACGATAAAAAGGGTCATTAAATTGACCCCTACCATCACACCTATCGGGGCCAGCAGCATATTGGCAGCCCAAATGCCTGCTGCGCCTATGACGGCGTTTCTCAAAAGGGTAAAAGCTACTTTTACCTGCCGATTAAAAAACAGTATGGCCACCAAGCCTAAGCCGGCCACTACCATCCAAATCCAATAATCCATGTTGCTACCCCCCAATAAATCTTGAATATTTACTTTTTGTATTTATTAAAATCAAAACTTTCTGCTACAATCCCCCGCTCCTTACATAAGTCCAGATAGTATGCATATCTCAGCTGCACAGATTGTATCTCGTAGATAATGCTGTCCACCAGCATGGGCTCGGTCACCTGATCGAACATGTTATGTAGGTCTTCAAGCTCCCACCGCAAGGTTTCGACGGCTTTTTTGATGCTTTTGTCATCCTCTATTATAGGATACTTAAGCATTTCTTTTTTTTCGATTACTGCGGTTTCTCGTGGTTCTGTCATTAGTAGATTCATAACTGCCTCCTTTAGCATAACAACCCCCTTACACATACACTGTCTATATGTACCTATATCATAGTCAGATGTCGGACATTTTATTCCATTAAATGGAAAACATTGAATCCGGAGGGACGTCATGGATCATAGGAAAGCCTTTGAACAGGCAGAACGGCTTAGTGCCATTGTATATTTAAATAGCCTGGTCATTCACAAAGATTCCCCTACTTTGGGAAGCGCCATAGAAAAAATGCGAGAAACAGAAAAAGATTGGCCTTGCCGAATGGATAGATTGGATTGGCTAAAAGTAATGGACGGCATACAGGGCGACGAAGCCCTGAAAGCCCTGCGAATAATCAAAGTGGAAGATATAGAAGCCACCCAGCCGGGTTTGGTCCGGAACGGGCATCGTGCGGTGCTTTTGGGTGATAACAGCGGCCGTGGATATGTCATCTTCCGGGGAACAGGCAGCGATGAAGAATGGGATGACAATGCCAAAGGCATGTTGGAGGCAGAAACCCTGCAACAGCAAGCGGCAGCTCGGTTTGTACAGCAAATATGCGGGCAGTTTAAACATATCACTGTCGCTGGGCATTCCAAGGGAGGTAATAAGGCGCAATACGCAACCATCACACTTCCCGAAACATGTATCGACTGCTGTTTCTCGTTTGACGGGCAGGGATTTTCTATGGCTTTTTGGGGGAAATATCGGGACGCTATAGAAAAAAGAAAGCCCATCATTCATCTGGCATCGGAGCGGCGGGGATTTGTCCATGCGCTGGGCTTTCCTGTGAAGGAGACACGGTATCACATTGGCCGGCGGGGCGATCCGCAAAAAAATCTGCCCCATGGATATCCTTTATCTTACTTTCACAGTCCGGATGCTTTGCGGGATGCTGCCGGTGATATTGGGCCCGAGAGTGCTGACAATCTCATCCCAGCCACCCTCAATAAGCTGGTTACACATTTTTTGGAAACGCCAAAATACAGCCCGCATTGGGAAAAAACAGCGTCGGGGTTAACATCACTGATGAGCCAAACAAAAAGAGCGGAGGAATCTGCCTCCGCTATCGCCCAATTGCTTATGGTATTTGTAGATTTAATTGCCTCCGATGTGTCTTTTCGCAGGCAGGTGACTGAGATGGTTTTGAAGGAAACAGACGTGCTGCTGGCATCTATGGATGCAGCCCGGGCAGCGTATTCTCCAGTATGGCCTGGTGCTTTACATGATATGGGTAAAAAGACTGCGCACCATCTGGCCCATCTGCTGGCCGCAGATCGAA
>Ga0123355_10014049_pt1 | contig 12492 bp, 7 predicted proteins | sample TergutEmb28metaG_3_FD_89872 | JGI IMG/M metagenome (GOLD analysis project Ga0123355, IMG submission 89872) | Embiratermes neotenicus P1 segment gut microbial communities from Petit-Saut dam, French Guiana - Emb289 P1 | ecosystem: Host-associated > Arthropoda: Insects > Digestive system > Gut ...
AGTATACTGATATAGCCCAAAACACCTATGTCCAAAGTTGAACGGTTACGGAGATAATGGCCAGAGAAAAGTTTGGTCTTCTTGCTGGTCCACGCACTGTACCTGTCAGCTGACAATTTTATCCATTTCCGTCCTTATACCAGAATGCGCGGTCAGCAATGTTGCGTCACAGCTGTGGATTCATGTGTCATGTATAGTGCTTGGAACCCTAAGGACAACTATGACATGAGTGCGAGTGTTTTTGTAGTTCAATTTAACGGCTTTATGTCACTCATAAGTTAGTTTGATGTTAAGTACAGATATTAACATTACAGAAACCACATATTCCCCCCAGTTTTAATATGTATTTGGTAATCAATAAGTGTGTAACAGCTGTCAAAGTTTCAAACTTCACAGGCCATTATCTTCGTAACCGTTCATCTTTGGACATAGGTGTTTTTGATTATATCTGTATACTTTAACATAAGGAACACCCTCCCGAAGTCTGGCACATTCCTCCTGGGACACCCTGTATATATGCGTGTATGTATTGCAGTTGACCTAACTTTAAAATAAGGCCCCATACTTGCTGTTAACGAGTGAAACGTAGCTGTTTCCAAACGAAAAGTTAGTATTTGAGGGATAGTAAACTATTTGTTTTTGAGCTTACCATGAAATCCTGGAGATCAGAATGTGTTCAGAATATTAGGATTACTGAATGCACATAATACAAGGAAATTAATATGCAGTTGGCACACAATAAAGTTAATTAAGATTACTGTCTGCACATGTTACCAGATAATAATGCCTACTGTTCTCACACATTACGAGCTAATTAGGACTACTTTCCGAAAATGTTACAAGACAATAAAGTGTACTGTTTGTACACATTACAAGCTGATTAGGACTACGCCTGCACATGTTACATGATAAATAAATCTGCTGAGTGAACACATTACAAGCAAATTAGGCCTACTGCCTGCACATGTTACCAAGACAATAAAGCCTACTGCTTTACAGGCAATACAATGTATACGTGTATGTGTGTGTGTGTAGGGGTTTAGAAACTGCTGCTGTATGATGACGGAGGAGTAGCATGGAACAAAGTTAAATGGGATTCACGCCACCAGTGTTGTGATTTCACATAGATTTGCTGAACTTCAGGGAAAGAATTATCCTTAGGATATATGTAAAGAAGAAACAGTACTGGCTGGAAATAAAAATGTGTGTGCTGGAAAGGCAGAGGGTTTGATATGTTACACCTGATTGAAGACATGGTTCTTTCAACACGGTACATTTTGAGTGTGATGTGTTAGTAGTAGTGAAGTCCCTTTTTTAAATACTTGTTTAGCACTTGCTACAATAATGTACTTTCTTGTATGTAGGGTTTGTGAGATATAACCTGAAAGTTTGACATCGTCACATGTTGGTAATTTTTAACTTCATAACGGTACTTCGTAATATCTTAGAGCATGTAAATAGGTCAATTGGTCTCCACAGTAGTGTTAAAGAAGATTCTGGATGTGTGAAGTGTGGATGATTTCTTGTAATAGTCTGAAAATGAACTTACGTACATAGCGTCCTATTTCAGAAGACTAGGATGTCAATATAGACAAACTTTACTTCACAGCAACATCTACTTTTTCAATATGCATGTTTCATTGTGGTGGATTAACTTGTTAGAAATATCTCGTCTTCTGTAAATCACTTATTTGCAGCTTGCATTAATCGCTGGTTGTTGACAAGATGTGATGAAAAGATCTGAGGCTTTTGGAAGAAATGAAAGAGGCGATTGATTGATGATGGAGTCTGCAGTCATGAATAAAGGTGAAACAGGTTCCTGGCAGCAGCAAAGAATCTGTGGATCGTGCAGAGAAGTTTTGTGAATGAAGGGTGTTATGGGAGGGGGGGAGGTGGTGCCAGGCTTTGTTTAGGCTGTATGCATTGTGGCAGGTGCAGTTTCAAGAACATGTAAATGATTCTTACAATGTGTGGTCCATTCCATTATATACCCTATTTCCATTAATATATTCAACACATTAAATGCAGTGTGTGAAATTGAATGGAGTATGTCGCATTATGTTATTGGTCTGATTATTTTGAGTGAGAAAGACATTGTATGAAACGCTAGGAATAACCGGCATGAATAACATAAGTCAGTATGGATAATGTCAGATGGAAGGAATAGAGGAACCTTAAATAGTAAAGACGTCAAACTTTAGTCTCAGTAGTAATGTTGAATGGTTGGAGGAGGAACCTGGTGTGTTATGGGTGTGCTGGAGGAGAAAGAGTAACGCCACATGCGTTAATACCGTTGAAAGATAGTAGCGCTACATACGGCAGACGGGTAGAGCTAACGTACCAAACCCGAAAGGAGAACACACTGAAAATCTGTGTAGCCTCCGAAATTTTTATGTTTGCGTCACGACCCACTTACCGTGTGGCCAGCATTTGTCACACAAGCTGTGATGTGTAGTGAACGTTTGAAGGATGGATTTCCCACTATGCGTGATTTCAAATTTCCAGCAATCCAAAGAATTTACACAGCTAGACGGCAGGAAGGCAGCTTTAACGTTCTCCACGTTCCGTGACATGTTTTTACACGTCGCAAAGTTGTAAATTAGAAGCAAATTTTCGGCTTCAGTGCCTTTATACGACGTTCGAGCGACACAATCCACATTTTGAAAACCTCACCATCCAGGCCTACACATTGTGATGGTATTCGCAAGGCAGACAAGGCAAATCGATTAATATTTTTGTAATTGTAGGACACGGTGTCCTGTGTGCGGTACGAACTGAATCTTTATACATAAGGACAGTCCAAAAAGTAAAGTACGTTTGTATTGTTGACAGCCACATAAAATCATAATCTATTTTCGATTTTTTTTTTTCGATTTAAAAGGTATTAGGCTGTTAGGACAGCCACGGAAGTATTTGCAGTAGAAAATATTCTGTACCTCAACAATGCCATACAGAATGCATTCACACGTTTCTACGCCAACAGTTGTTACGCAGATACACCGAAATGTTACCAGCATAGCCTATGGCGTTTTTGACAGTACAATCGAACCAACAGGTTCGCTGCTACCACAGATCATACCTATAGGCTGCTACCGAAGTCGCTGCCACAGATTATCTAGTATGGTCGCTGCACAGTAGACATGTGATGTCCCGTTACCTGAACGCTGAACGCGCAGCTCATGGCTCAGATGTTATAAATCATCCGTGGTGGGTAGTTTTCGACGACACCATGGCCAGGCAACGTTATTTTGAATAGAAGGCGGTCTGATTATTTCGAACGGGTGTTTTGAGCAATGTTTCTTATTATTAGTACTTTTTTTGTGCACATTGCATTCCTAGTATCTGTGTTTGACATATATTTCAAGTCGCCAGTAGTGAATGGCATTACACCGCAGTCAAGCCCTCTTGAAGCCCCTGCACGAAGACTTGTCCTTATCGTTGCTGATGGATTACGCACCGATTCATTCTTTGAGACCGATGATATATATGGAAGGAATGCCCCTCACTTGAGGTATACAGCGCAGAGTGTCGAAGGTGTTTTAGTTATTTTATTAAGGTTAGTGAACATAACCTAAAAATGTTGCCGTTATTGGTTGCAGGTCTGTAATTGTGAAGCGGGGAGCGTGGGGTGTGTCTCATACTAGAGTACCAACAGAATCGCGGCCTGGGCATGTCGCAATAATTGCTGGATTGTATGAGGATCCATCTGCCATAGCAAAGGTTATACATGAGGCAATTAATGAGTTCATTCTGATGATTTTTAACTTGTTCTGTAAGGCGTGCAGTGTGATGAAAAGTTGGTTGGTTTTAATAAGGTGCTGTGATTGCCAGATAAGATGAGTTCCCACTCAAGGTGTAGAAGAGAGGTGTGGTGGATATTAGAATGCTGTGCATATACCCTGCTCTGTTCTCCTGTTCAAAAATGAGACACAATATTGAGAGAAGTTTATGTGACAGTAATGAGTAAAGAACTGCTGGATAATTGTATTTGTTACATGGATACCTGCCTGATATACTATCTATATCAGGGCTAGATATTGCAGAGCTCAGTGAAACTGGCACAAGCAGTAGATCATTTAGATGCAGTAACTTTTCATAAACTTCAACTCCAATTATGAATGTACATGGTCAACTTATTGTAAATTCTTCAGTGTTGTGACACCATGTGGTCTTTTAGATGGATACCAATGCTTCAGGGGAAAAATGTGGAACCTCCATTATTAGGTTCTAAGTGTCTGCAGTGAGAATGTGGTTAGTTTGTAAAAGTAAGACTGTTGATCCAGCATATATAAGGCTTGTCATCCTGCACATATAAGTAAGGGTAACTGCCCTACATATATAAGACTTCTCATCCGGTATATAAAAGTAAAGATTGTTATCCTGTGTTTATCAGAAAAAGTCATCATACTGTTTATAGAAATAAGGCGTCTTATTGTTTGTATGAAATCAGACTCTGCCTTTACCCCATTCTGTTTAATACTGAAGAGGCAGGTAGCATTATGTATGGTATCCACTACTCTGAGTGTACAGGGTCACAACCCAGAAACCACGATCTGAATACTCAATGCCAAAAAAAACTTTAAAATTCAATGCATGTGAAGGCACCGTAAGTCCATGCTGGTAACATTACAGAGCTTTCTTGAAAGAATGTGAATAATACTGCAGATGTTCCTCAATATAATGAAAGTAGTGAACAGTAAACACTGTATGCTTTCTTCTGGGTAATTCCCCGGCGTCTGAATTTTATATGCCGATATTTCGGAACACTCTGTCTGTTCCATCTTCATAGGCGGGTAGGTATGAAGTATGACTGGATTTGAGAAAACTTGGAGTATTTATACAGGAAAAGGTGTGGCTCGAAAATAGCCTGAGCCAATAGGAAGGAGGGTGACAGGTAGGGGCGGTTCAGAGTACAGAAACAGGCTGTGGAGGGGTGTGAAGGAGATAAGGCGCGTGTCAGGGTGAGGTCAAACTATTATATTTTGGCCTCACCCCAACACGCACCTTATCTCCTTCACACCCCTCCACAGCCTGTTTCTGTACTCTGAACTGCCCCTACCTGTCAACCTCTTTCCTATTGGCTCAGGCTATTTTCAAGCCACACCTTTTCCTGTATAAGTACTCCAAGTTTTCTCAAATCCAGTCATACTTCATGCGTAGCTGCCTATGAAGATGGGACAGAGTGTTCTGAAATGTCGGCGTATAAAATCCAGACGCCGGGGAATTACCCAGAAGAAAGCATACAGCATTCAGAACACGGCGAAAGTTTGAAATCAGGAACAGTAAACACTTTCAGAATACATGACATTTACTGCAACAAGGCGAATTTTCATGAATGTGTGTTGTCTGTCACAGTTGTATTCCTTCTTTTTAGGGTTGGAAAGAAAATCCAGTAGAGTTTGACTCTGTCTTCAATGAGAGCCGATACACCTGGTCTTGGGGAAGTCCTGATATACTTCCCATGTTTGCCAAAGGTTTGTTGTACTTTTAAATGAGTGTAACTTAACAGAGACCATTTGCATCTGTTAGAGACTCCATATACTGTACCAAGTGAACTGGTCCATGTCATGCTTCAGGTAGTTTAGTCGCCATCCTTGTAGCATGGAGGCTAATGTTTAGTCCCTGATCAGTCCATGTCAGATTTGTGGTGCACAAAGTGGCATTGAGACAGGGTTTTCTCCAAATACTTCAGTTTTCCCCTATCATTATTATTCCACCAATGCTACACACTTAATTCATTCATCTATCACTAATACTAAATAGGGTGAATGAACAATGCCTAGCCAAACCTATAGAAAGTGAATCTAAACCACAATATAAGAAAAATTATTGTTTGCACATAGGCATTCTGAAGCATGGTTTCCAAATTACAGCCTTCTGACCATTAACACAGTTGCTCGAAGTGTCCATCTTAAACTTCTACATAGGTTGTTGGACATCTGAACAGTGATCGCCTGACCCGCTGGAAAATTCCAGGTGTCGTACGAATCATTTCAAATCAATTCCATACTGATTGTAGCAAGTCCTGGACATAACTGACTAGTGCAGCACAAACAGTAGACTTCAGATGTCCTCATAGATAGAAGTCTAAGGGATTAAAATCAGGGGAAGGAGCAGGCAATGCTGTTGGCCCATCTTGTTCTGTCCATTGTTCCGGAAACATGTACAAGATTCCCAAACTGCAAGAAGAAAATGTGGTGGGGCACCATCATTTATAAACTGTAAATGAATCCTGGTCTGCAGATCCACATCTTCCAACAGCCCTGGAAGGACTTTTCATAGGAAATTGTGGTAAACAGCCCCAGTTAGACATGGCGGAAGAAAGCAGGGTCCCCGAAGTCTCTCTCCTGCAATGCCTTCATAGAAACTCAAGGCCTACACTTCAAAAATTTTATTTAATTGTTGTGAGCCTGTAACTCAAAAAAACCATGCTTCAGAAGGCCATGTTCATATCATATTCTTTTCTTGTATTGTTGTATAGATGCACTTCTGTAGGTTTGGCCCTGCATTTTTCATTCACTGTGTACAATCTTAGCAATTGGTGGAAGTGTTAAATACACACGCACACACACACACACACGCACACCTGCTTACTTGCACATATAGCCAATGAACTGAAGTGATAATGTCCCAAGGTGTAATTGAGCCTCACACCTTGAAGGCTTGTGTCAGAGTTGAGGTACAGCTCCACAGATGCTAACCTTTGCACTAGATGGATGTGAGTGGTGACTTTTGCACCCTGCGTGCTTTGCTGCTGGGGAAGAGACCCTGATTTGCACTATGAACAGAAAGCTGGGTGTGCCGCAGGGTTTGTCTGATCACTTGACAGCAGAGGAGAATCTCTTTCCCCTGCGGGGCATTAAAACCCTATTCTTCTGTCATGCAGCCTATAGCCTAGTCACTTTACTGACTAAGCTATCCTGGGTCACAGGTGGAATTTTGCAAATGTATGTCATCGGCACAATGAGTGGTAGGTGTCCACCATGGGTCATTTAACATAGAATGTGAACTTATTTGTAGGTACGGGTTCTATAAGTCCATTCCCTTTGGCATGTAGATATGTTTTACTGGTGCTTAAAATGTCATATTTATTGAACAATTCAGGAATACCAAATTTTTAAAATGGTCATGGAAAATGTGGTCTGGGGAAAAGTGTATGTACACTCGTAGGCTCAAGAAATCTGCTGCTTGATGAGTAAAAAATTGCTGTCATTGATTTGAAAACTTATTTAATCCCTTCATTACTACCATATATTTTATATATATATATATATATATGTACAGGGTGGGCCAAAAGTAGGTATACAGTTTATACTATACTATATACTGTATACCTACTTTTGGCCCACTTTGTATATATATTTATCCACAGATATCGAACAGTACATTTGAGTGGTAAATATCTTGTATACACATTACATAGTACAGCAGACTGGATGTGCTGTTGAGATAGGCAAGTTGTTGTGACGGGAGTGCTAAGTTACTGTCAGTTTGTCTTTTCTGGAATGTTACCTTTAAATATTCTTGCGTGTAATAAAAACCACTCTTCTTGGTTCTCATCATATCATGGCTGAAGGGCATGCATTTCTCAGCTGTTCCGGAGGAGTCTTTGCCACCAAAACCACCACTACATTTTCTATATGGGTGGCTGACTGACTAGCAAGAGAGATGTTAAACCGTTCCATCTTCCAATAATCTTATTGACATTTGAAGTACACCATCCATCTGTGTAAGTTTTGAATTGTGTTCCTTGCATCCTTATGTCTCTATCTCTGTGTGCTGCTTCTGCTGTCAGAAGTTTGGTCATACACCTTTAGTATTGTGTGTGGTGTGTGTCACAAGAGTGGTTATGGGGATTCTGTGTGCTCCATTGCATCTTGCTGCATAAACTGCTTGGCAGTACATCCATCAGGTGACAGAACATGTCCTATGTGCCTGGACAAAAATGCTGTGCAGGAGCTTTGGGTAAAGGAAGGTATTTCATTTTATAACTGAAAGAAGTTCCCAGACAGCAAACAAAATTCCAGGAACACCTTGTATGTGTCGGTGCTTGCACACTTTCCGCGCACCAGTGCCTGTGTGCACACAGAAGTTATCAGCAGGTACAACACCTCTTTTTTACACATCACTTCATCTTGTATTTCATTCAGCATTGTTACCAGTGGATCTACAAATACCAGTGTTCTACAAAGTTCTGCCTTGCCAGATATGAGGACAAATCCCTTTCAGACACTGTTGCACTGGAGGGATACCCAATCAGATCCCACACCATCAGAATCCAGTTACCAAAAACATGCCACATCGGAACAGATCGAGTATTTCCATTCTCATTCAAGTAATCATGAAAAGCACAGATACCCTTAAAACTTCTCTGATTATAATGTGTCTTTGTCTGAATTATCCGACTCCCAGGCACTCTAAATCCAAGAAATGATGGAAGATTTTTTACATCACCATGGTTCTTTCAGATCCTTTCCTCTGTCTTCTTCTGTTTATAGATCTGCTGCAGTGGAACCGTAACAGCTGTGTACGTGATTCCCTAACTTACAGGCTGTCAGACAGTACTGGAACTTAACCACACTATGTGTACAGGAAACCTATCTCCATCCTTCCCTTGCATTAAAGCCACACAGTTGTAGGGCCCATCTTAAATGTGATACGGTCAGTGGTGCAATCAGTCTTCAATCATCAGTGACAGCCTTCAGTTCCGTAGTAGGCTACACACTTATGAAGTGTGTTGACTTAGACATGCTGAGGCCCATGTGCATTCCTGTGCCCATACGGAATGGGTTATGCTTCACTGATGATGCAGAACATTTACTTTGAACTGCTTGATCATTAACCTGTTGGAGATCTCGTTAAATTGGTACCTGCCTGCCTTGCAACTTCACTGAAACAGCAGCAAGTGTCTGCTGTAGCAGTGCTGTACAATAAATAGAATTTTGGTATTTATCAGTATATGCATTCTGTGTTCAGAAACCGCAGGAGTATAACACGACGATCTCTGGATGACAAAATTAAGTACAATAGAGTCTTTACATTAGTGGTAATTGGTACCTATAGAACTGTCACATACTGCAGAATGCATTTGCAATTTACCAGGTGCTGATATGTCCTTAGCCTGGCCCTGGAAGAAACAAGCTACAGTGACCAAGACTTACAACACTATACTAGGACTTATGGCATACAAACAACAGCAATATAGTCCTGTTGTTTGTACACCATAAGTCTTGGTATAGTGTTGCAAATCTTGGTCGCTGTAGCTTGTTTCCTTCCAGGGTTGGGCTAAGGACATATCAGCATCTGTGTAAAATGCCTGTTGGTTTGAAGAGATTTTTAAATACCAGTAATAAAAAGATAAAATAGCCTCAGCATAAAATGTATAGAATTTTATTTTTAGTAAATACAAACACTTTTTGGAAGCATAAGATAAAAGAAATGATATGGAGTGGGGAGGGGAGGGGGTGTCATTATGTAAATCACAGTAACAATTAACTGTTTTGAATGAAAGACAGCTTGACTGACCTGAGGGTGATCTGCTCCATAGAAAGAGTGTGTGGAAAACCAACTTGTCAGTCTCATAGTCTCATCCCAATTCACCAGAACTGGTCATGAGACGTAAAAACAATGGTATAACAAGACAGGTAGTGTATGTGTAATATAACATTGAGGTGCATTCGCGTAACCATTGTTGCTGTAGAATAGCAATAAGTATTACATATTCTGAGTGTGTGTCTGTAGCCTTCGTTATCCAGCATGCAATGCACATGCGCCATATTATGTTGTCATCTGTGGCTTGTCTGGCTGTGCAGTTTATTTCCACATTATGGAATGGTTTTTTATAAAAAGTGTTACTGAACATAAAATGTGTGTTTTGATTTTCTCTACAACTTTTACCTGAAACATTCCTCATACTAAGAAGAATTGTGTAAGATATTGTCATAAATGTACATAAGTCTTCACGTAAAATATCTGCTATTCTTGTTGGATTTTAGTGAAACTTTAATTTTCTTGACAGAATTTTTTAAAAATGCTCAAATATCAAATTTCAAGAAAATCCATCCCTTGGGAGCCAAGTTGTTCAATGTGGACAGACAGACATAACAAAGTTAACTGTCACTTCTAGCAAATTTGTGAATGTGCCTAAGAGTGGGTTTCAGCGGAAGGTCAAAATCCCAACAGACATAGCAAAGTTAACTGTCGCTTCTAGCAAATTTGTGCATGTGCCTAAGAGTGGGTTTCAACGGAAGGTCAAAATCCCAACAGACAACAAAGTTAACTGTCACTTCTAGCAAATTTGTGAATGTGCCTAAGAGTGGGTTTCATCGGAAGGTCAAAATCCCAAACATCGATGTTGATGAACATCAAAGCTGCACTGTACAAGCACAGAGAATGACTGAGATATCTCAGAGATGTACAGCAGCTGTTTGGATGTAGCAGTCCATCATGTGTTGAAGTAGTGTTTGTCAACAGTGGGTTATTGTCTTTAACATTTTGGTGCAGGGGCAAGTGGTGACCATGTTTACATAGACACATATGGACCTGAATTTGAAGATTTTTCTGGAAGGATATCCACAACAGGCCTTGATACATGGGTGTTCAACAGAGTGGAAGGATTTCTGGAATATGCCAAGACAAACACTATTCTTTATGAAAAACTTCGTCAAGATAAAATAATATTTTTCTTACATCTGCTTGGGCTTGATACTGCCGGTCATACACACAAACCTCATGCACTGTAAGTATTATGGAAGTTCATTTTCAGCTTTGTACTTTAGTAGCCACTTTAGACATGCAGAATGAATCTTTAATACCTGTTGGATGTGAGCTGATACATTTATGGTGGTGAAGACAGCGGTCTGTCTTCCCTGCAGTGGTTTGAACCCAACAGCAGTCTCTTAAAAGACTGATTTATCCTGTAATTTGCTCTAAGGCTTTATCTTATTGTTTTCTTGTTTTAAGAAAAGACAGTACAATGATCAAAAAAATTTCCTTATACAGTAAACTGAACTACTTGAAGAAGCTTAATATTTGTTTTTGTTAATGCAGGGTGTGACTGGAAAGTTTCCATACAACATTTCTGTGAGATTTCAAGTTGTGTGGGATGTGATCCTGTGTTGTTGGTTGTGTAGTTGCTGATAGTTTGAAGGATTATAGTGTTTCATATTCACAGTTAGGCTTTCCAAGAAGTTTTCATTTATTTTGAACTACATACCCAATGACACAGCATCACATCCTAGAAGACTTCAGTCTTCAGCAGCACCATAGTGAGTACCTTGAATCTCAGAACTTTTGCTGAATGGTAACACTATTTAAATGATGTCTTATGCTGTCACTGTCAGAGTAGCCCCATTGTGACTTGATAGGTGAGTCTAGTGATTACACCGTTGCTTGAAGGATTTGTTAATGTACTTCATTTGGAACACAGCAAGTGTAGCCTGCCTTTGTTCTAGAATTGTGTTGGTGTCGTGAAATCTCCTTCACTTCAATACAGCCTTGAGTTATCACCCTAGAGCAGGCCACGAAGACCCAGAGGTGGCGTAGAGGTACAGCTGTACTCTTTCTTTAACCTTGGCGTTAGGTGGGGGTGTGTGGTCAACGCCATGCCCTGACCATTGTACCCCCTTGAAAGACCTGGTACCCATCGTTCAGGAGGCTTGGTGGGACCCAGGGCTGATCTGGATGTGTGCGAAAAATGTTGCCCCCACCGGCATTTGATCCACAGACTGTCCGGCCTGTAGCCAATCGCTATACCGACTGAGCTATCTTGGCCCTACAACCTTAAGTTGCAGAACCAAATGGTCACAGGTGTTAAATCTGGGGAGTACTGAGAGTGCAGGGCAACATTCATCCCATTATTGGCCAAAAATTCTTGCACTGACAAAGCAGAATGATCAGCAGCGTTATTGTGGTGGAGAAATAAATCTCCAATTCACGATTTCTTAGGTAATTTTAGCTGCACATTTCTCTATGCATGTTGCGGAACATCTGTTTAAAATGTAGGCTGACAGTTTATCCCTGGTGGAAAGAATTTATGATGCGCATATCCATGCCTGCTACAGAAATTTTTTAAAAATAAAAACATATCAAAGAAACTAAAATTAAGCCTAAAGAACACAATAATAGACAAAAATGTTAACATATGCATCAGAAACTTCGACACTAACAAAGAGAGATAAAAAGCAATTGAACATTTTTGAAAGGAAAGTGTATAGAGTAATTTTAGGCCCAGTGTATGACATTGAAAATGAAAATTGGAGGATATTAACCAATATAGAAATTTATGCAAGTGTTAAGAACCCTACTATAATAGAGACAATAAGGTTAAATAGATTGTGTTGGTTTGAGCATGTACAGAGAATGGAAGAAAATAGAATTCCAAAAGGGTGTTATATATGAATTTGGGAACAACAAGATTGAGAGGTAGACCAAGAAATAGATGGCAAGATGAGGTGAGAGAGGATGGAAGAATAGTTGGTGGAGAAGGGTGGC
>Ga0123355_10014050_pt1 | contig 12491 bp, 7 predicted proteins | sample TergutEmb28metaG_3_FD_89872 | JGI IMG/M metagenome (GOLD analysis project Ga0123355, IMG submission 89872) | Embiratermes neotenicus P1 segment gut microbial communities from Petit-Saut dam, French Guiana - Emb289 P1 | ecosystem: Host-associated > Arthropoda: Insects > Digestive system > Gut ...
CACTGCGTAATGCAGCGCGCTTTTCTTATGCAGTGAAGTTCACTGCCCAACCTCCAGCTGATAAGCGTGTCATGCGAGTCTACATTCAAGGCCGGTGTTGGCCGACAGGTACAGTGCGTGGACTCGCAAGAAGACCACACTTTTCTCTGGCCATTATCTCCGTAACCGTTCCGCTTTGGACTTAGGTGTTTTGGGTTATATCGGTATAGTTTAGTATAAGGAACACTCTCCCAAAGTCTGGCACATTCCTCCTGGGACACCCTGTATATATATATATGCATGCCTGATCAATCATGAAATGGAATGGGCCTATAATTCAGTATCCAGTTACAGTGCTTTCCAGATGTTGGATATCACATCTGTTACTGTATATATTCTTACTGACCATATTTAAAGAAAGTGCTGGAAATGTTTCCTTTCAGGTCACAGACATGCATCACATTTAACAAACACACAGTTCATTGAATGTTGTTACATTAGTAAAGGGAGCCCAAGGGAAGCAACTACTTACTGTCTGCAGTGAAAAATTATTCTGGTCTTAGGAATTACATATACAAGAACAATTTAAAAAGGATATAACAAAAAAAAACAAAAAAATTAATTATGGATTGGATACCATGGGAGAAAAGGAAAAGAGGATGTCCAAGAAAAACGTGGATGGAAGGAGTACAAGCAGCCATGACAACAAGAAATTTAGAACCAGATCAATGGAGAAACAGAGAGGAATGGCATTTGGTTTCTGGAAGACGGCGACAGCTGTTAAAAAAAACTGGACAGATAGATAGATATAACCCATAAATATCAGCCTGTTCTTATGTGATACACTTAATTTACTTCTTCCATAATTTAACTCTGTGCCCCCATTGCTCATTGTTTACTTCATCATAGGTGGGACTTGTTCACAACAAACAAGACATAGCCACATTGCGCCTCTCTCTGGTGAACATGTCAGAACTGACCCCTGGTGGATGGAGTAGTGTGACTTGGCCAATTGGAATACCATCAGGAATTGTGCCAACCAACAGGTTTGATGTGATTAGATGGGATTATTTCACAGACACTGAAATATACCTAGATTCAGACTTCTCCAATGGGAAGAAACTTGAAGGAGCAGATAAAAATGACATTCAGGTAACAAATAATTGGGATTCTTCAACAAAGATCCCTTTTTGTCTATATGCTGAAAAAAGGGTAGTTAAATGCCTAATCATGTCATGCATGTTAAGCATTGCAAGGAACATTTATCTCATTTTACTGTGTTGTGCTATGTATCAGTGTGCTAGGAACAGAAGAATATTAATTGCTGGGATATACAGTACCTGATACTAAAAAGCATTCCAGAAATCTATGTAATGATAAATATGTTTATCATTAGCATGTGCCAGTATAGAACCAAGCAGTAAACCTACTCCAAAATGTAGGGAGTATTATTGTCATGACCTTGAGCATCACATCAGGTGTGCCTTGTAGGAAGCCTGAATTCACCAGGAATTGAGTTAGATTTTTCCCAGGCAGTTCATCATACCTTATTTTATAGTTTTTAAGTTCTGGCTCCTTGCTTCTAAGCAGGTCTCAGCATGTGATTAAACTCATATTTTGAAATGTTAACAATTTCTCTTTCAGTGTTTGTCATCCAGCTCCTTCTAATTCCAAAACCATAAATGATGTATGCATACAGATGGTGTCAAATTTCCAATACCTTATAATGTCTTTGTATTTGTCTGCATGTGGCCTATTTTTTACCTTGCATTAATGACAGTTATGCCCGATAACTGTTAAGGAATGACACGAGTATGTCTGCAGCATCAAATAAAATCTGGATTAAAGTTCATGATTTGGTTGTATGCAAAGATATTGCAAGAATGTAAACAAAGAAAGCATTAGTATGGAGGTGATGATTCTAATATATATTTGTAAAATGTCTGTAGTATGTGGTGAATGCAAGTATAAAACAGATGGAGGCAGACTGGGGAGAACATCTGCAGTATCGTCACTTGACAAACGGCTACAGAAGATTTGATCCTTCCCGTGGCATGGATTATCGACTGGACCTAGCATTCAGGGACACTCGAACTGGCCAAGAAGTGCATAAGAGGTATAAAATTTCAATTACTGTGGTAGCATGTGTATGTGCTGTCTGACGTGCATGTGAAATAATGAAAGAAAAGTGATAGCACTGCTGGAGGATAATACATTTCACTTTCATCCACTACAAATTCCAGATACTACAGACGTATAAACTGATTCAGGGTTTGCCCGATGTGGGAGGCTTGTGCTCTGGTCACATGATCAGCTTTAATGAAATGGCATAACACATTATATACATGATTTTTTACAGTCTTCATATGACACAGAAGTAACTGCAGTTTAGAAATGGCCTGTGGGAGCTGGATTAGCAGTCTTAGTATGGTGACAAGTCTCAGCTGGACATCCGAGGTGTCTTAGTTCAATGCCCAGCAGGGGCAAAAAATTCATCTCTTTTCCCAAGCATTCAGATTGGCTGTGGGTCCCAACCTACTTCCTATTTAGTGGGTACTTGCAGCTGCTGCCCCAGGGTTAAAGTGGCCAGAGCATGAAGCTGATCACTAGTGCTGAGGTTATGAATGAGCAGAGCTACAATTCCACTGCTCCATATGCCTTTGTACTATAGGTGTTCACCTGTTCAAAAGCTCCTATTTTGTAACCCAAAGTTCAATGCTTTCACTTCAGAAACTCATTACTCAGCCTGTCACGTGTCACTTCAATCCAATTCATGTCCACAAAACCCTCTTCTTCAATATACATTTAATATTTGCCTTACCATCTATATCTCAGTCATTGTGAGGTCCCTATCACAACAGCATGATGTGTCATACTGGAGTTTGAGGGAACAGCTTCCTTATATAGAAAGACAGCAGCAAATGTGATGGTTGTCAGAAGTTACCAAAAAATGAATTATGTTTATAACCATATGATTTAAACACAACACAAAAATTTCTGCGGGATTATATGGGGGATCATTCTTATTTTCAGACAGTTGCTACGAAGCGTCATAAGTCACAACCTGAGGATTTGTGCATTGGGAAGAAGGTGTTCAGTCCTACAAATATGATCACAGACACCCCTTGCCTTACACTATAGTTATGTTCTGAAGGTCTGGCTCAAGTTGAATTTTGTGCAAGTTAGAATTTGGTATATATGGGGGCAACTGTACATGTATACACAAGGCAGTCCAGCTGGAATCCAAACTCCAGCACACTGGAACTTGATTGGTGACAGCAGGACTGCCTCACCACATGTCATCACCCAGCACTGCCACCCTCATCTCATTGTGCTGTCATTCCCATCAGGACATATTTAGCACATGTTCCAGACATTTAATCTAATTTTACTTAATTGCTTAATTCTGAAACTGCATAACTTGAAACTGCATGAGGGAGTGCCTTTTATGACTTTTCTCCCATTTCTTGTGCACCCAACATATGGTCCATAAGGTGTAGTCCATTGGTTTTGGGATGGGCTTTGAACCAACCACCCCTTTTCTAGGGGAAAAAAAATGCTATACATTATTTTAGAAGGTTGAGGGACTTTTGACAAAACTAAATCAATGAAGATGTTAAGATTTAATGGTAGATAAGTATTGATTTTTGAAAGAAATGTTGGTACCTGTCTAACCAAGTTACACAGCACCACATTGCAGAAGACAGTAATCCCTATAGTCCTCAAAGTGGCCACTGTAAGAACCTCATATTTCAGAGTTAAAGCGCTGACTAATTCAAATGGTTCATACCGGGGTTACTGGCAAGCTTTGGTGACTGAGTAGTGAGCCTTCAAGTTCCAAAAAAAGTAATTCCTCACTCACTTGCTTAGGAAGAATTACCATGTGTTCTGTTTAGTTCTTAATGTCTGGCTCTCTCAAAGTGGTCTTCATGACCAGCTCAGAGGCTGTATTATGATTACATTGTCAAAGTCATTTTTACTTTCTTCAAGCATCAATAAGCCACACTTAACACAAACTAAATATCTAGTGTATCTAACTCCATAAAGCACAATCCTTAGAAAGAAACTGGTAGTTCAGCTAATCAAAAAATTCTCTGCAGTTTACGGAACCACACGCTATTCCCAATCCTGAGCCAAATAAATTGACCCCACATCCTCCCACCCCATTTCCTTAAAATTAATTTTAATATTATTTTCCCATTTTTGCTGTTTTGAGCCAGGACAGGAAAGTCAGTATAGTGATGACACTACAGTCTTGATGAGCAAGTAATCGTTGTTTGATTCCTGGCAAGGGCATGAAATTTTTCTTTCCCAAAGCATCCAGACTGGCTCTGAGATCTGTACAGCCTACTACTCAGTGGATACCAGGGGCTCTTTCCCTGAAGATATGGCTGAGGCATGAACCTGACCAGTCACCACCATCTACTGCCAAGCTTCAGAATGAGTGGAACCACATCCCCATTTCCGTTTTTGCCTTCATGGTGTGCTAGGGGTTACTTTACACTTATCTGTGCTTTGTCTTCCAAACACTCTCTTCTCTCCTGTTTGTGAACCAAGGTTTGTATGTGCTTTATTATATATCCTGTATCTGCTGCATGTCCCACCCATCTCAACCTGATTTGAGAACCCTAATGTCTGGTGAAGGGGGGCACACAGTGGCTACAAGCTGGAAGGTCGTGGGTTCGATTCCCGATGGTGTCATTGAAATTTTTGATTGACATAATCCTTTCGGCCGCACTATGGCCCTAGGGTTGACTCAGCCTCCAACAGAAATGAGTACCAGGAATATTTACTGGGGTGTAAAGTCGGCTGATGTGTAGGGCTGACAACCTTACCACCTTCATATGCCGATTGTCTTGAAATCTGGGAGCATCAGCCTCCTGGAACCCTCAGAGCCTGTCCGGTCCTGTAATTGGAGTGCTTTGCGATTACCTAGCGTTTGGTGAAGGGTGTAAATGTCCACCATACAGTGCAATATATGGCAGTAATGAATGCAGTGCTACACACACACAAAATATCTAATAACACTAATGCCACATTTGTATTTTCAGAATAGAGGTGTGTAAGCCATTAGGCAAGGTAGAGGTGGTACCTATGCCATATGTTACGGAAAATGTACGTGTGAATTTGGTTCTACCAGTGGAAGCAGAATTTAAGCTGGAAGCAATAAAGTTCATGGAAAACTATGCTAGAATTTGTATGGAGAAGCGAGAAAAGACATTTCTTATGCTGGTAAGGTCCAATTATGTTACTTATACCAACAGTGTATAAATGTATATTTGGTGTCACAATTTTTATAAAAAGGAGTTTTCTGTGGAATCAGTGTTATTATTACAAGCTAATTACTTGTAAATCTTTTGTGTTGTTATAGGTTCTACTATATGACCCAAGTTTACCTGGGAAGGGTACAAAAGATGACACTTTTTTATCAGTTAAGGAGATGGCTCTTACTTTATCTGACAGATATAAAAAGGATGGAAGCAAGATTGCTTGGGTGTCAATAAAAATACCTTCATCTGATGGGTTAGCCAATGACCCACTACTGGAATTTGTTGTGGCTGACTTGGTTGTTAGGAAATTTTCAGCTGAGTCACTCATCCTTATGTGCCAGTCTAACATGGACTTAAAGCAGGATTATCTTAATCGGGTGAGATCTGAATAAAATTTGACACACAGTAATATAAGTGTACTTTTGAAATAACTAAAAGTATTTAAACACAAAATGAGATTTTTTTTGGCCAGAACATTCTCATGAAAATAACAAGACCACTGATGTAAATTAGGAAAGTCAAGAAGATACATGCATCTCATGAACTCATTTCAAATCTGAAACATGTTATTGGCAATGCAACTGTGTACTTTAATATTATGTTTGGTTTAATTAAATCTGCCTATTAGTTTCACTATGCTGATCATTTCTTTAAAATTAAAGAGGAATTTGTGTTAGGAGAAAAATTGTTCTTTATACTTCAGATATTTCTATTTAAGTACCTTCATCTCTTTAACGTAGCTTTTTTACTCACAAAGGTAAGATTTCTGAATGTCACGTTTGTATTTTTCAGGTACGCATGAATACTATACTGGGCTGGCAAGTTTTTAGCCCCATTCCTTTCTCAGAGTATCATCCAGATATTGTGTTCAGCAGTACCAACACAAGACCAAAGGAATTAGACATTAATAAAACATACGGCCATTATGATACAAGAGCGATCAGTCACATTGCATTTTATGCTCGTGACTACACCACAGGTGATTACACAATATGTAACTGCTTTTAGTAAAACTTTACATGTATATTAAGATTTCATATGTGAATGTAATAATGTTCACGATTAACAATCTTTTATTTGCTCTTCAGCACGTAAAAAGATAGAAGACAGGATACCAATCGTACGAACTGATAGAGACGTTGATTCTGTTATGAACATCAAACACAACAGCCAATCAAGTCTACCATCTTCATTATATGGAATGTTCGTCAATGCAAGAAGTCTCCACATTCTGCGTGCTGTTGAGCCTGGACTGCGGCTACATTACCGTGACCGAAACTGTCAGGATTCTAACATTCATTGCACTGAAGACAGAGCTTACAATTTAGGAAGCAAAAGTCAACTTGCACAGTTAATATTAGACTATATGGCCAGCCATGTGACTACTTTGTCTTGAGTGAATTTGAGTCAAACAGAAAACTTGCACTCATCAGTTGACTTATATATTCGTCCTTCCAATCCAGTTGTTTAATCTCACCTTCTGGTCCAAGCTACTTCATTTAAGCTCATGGTCTGTGTTCTTCTGATCTTTCCTATGGGATTAGAGGCTTTATATCTTGAAGTTGGCAAATGCGTATTAACTGGAGCATTTTAAATTGTAATTGCATTAGTACTTCCCGCTGGCATTACCATCTGTTTCTGTTACTCCTGTTCATCCATATTTCTTCACCCCCCCTTCAAGAACAAAGATGAGAAAAATTTATTTCTTTCTCTCACCTTCCCACTACTTAGTGTTCTAAACATTTTGTGCTCCACATCCCTTCACTGCCCCAGTCAACAGATGCATGAGAAAAATGTTCATTGTATTTTCATCCTGCCTCATTCAGATACTGATATCTCAGACCTGACAAGATCATACAGAGTGAGAACGGCATACTGACCGATCACACAAAACATATGTTACTGGAACCTGATCGAATCTGTCTAATAATGGCCCTTTTAGTATTGTTTATAAGTAACTACAGCACAGAAGTGTAAGAAAGTTATGCATAAAGCAATGGAGAAAACTGTAGTGTCGATAACTACTATGAGCTGACTCTAGGTAACAGGGTATTCTACTGACACAGTAATAATGTGTGGCAAACTGGACCACTACAGGCTGGCTTTCACAATAATTTGAAGCACTAACTGACTGACCAACCAATTTACCATGATACTAAAAATCTGTGGGGGTGAACGGTCATCTTCGTGCTCTGGCCACTTTATATTTGGGGGGGAAAGGGGGCCTTCTCATCACATAAGAGACTGGGTGCTTCCCCAAGACAACCTGAAGGCTATGGGGAAGAAACAATTTCTGACCCCCACTGGATATTAAATCTTGATTCTCATGCAACCCATAGTCTCGTCACTATACTCACTGAGCTCCATGGCTAATATTAATGTGATCAATAGCTAACTAGACTGTAGACTGGCTAAAAAAATTATGTGACAAAGCCAACAAATGATAAGCAAGAAGGGCCTGACTAAAATGATATTAACAATTAACTTAATGCTTCGTAAGTGTAATAATTTATATTATTTAATATTTAAAATTTAGAAATAATTAAATTTGAGCTATAACATGTGGAGAGACAAGTCCCAGACCCCCAAGTAATATCTTGCTCTTTTATACTGAAAAATATGTTACATATCCAAGTGTTTGACAGGTCTGATTTAGAAGGTCAGAATTTTCCTCTGCATCTTATTTTTTCCAGTACTGGTACTTCTTGAAACATATTCTCACCTGCTAATCTCAAGAACAAAACTCTAATAAGCTCCACACAAAATACAAATATTTTTAAATACAACACATTAATTAAAATAAATCAACACTCCGAACCTGGGCCCCTTATTGTAGAACGCATACCACTGTCCAAACATTTCTGACTTATAATAACAACAATACTGTAAAAGTGTCTGGTATAGACTTAACAGGCAAATTCATCTTAAAGGAATTATAAACACTAAACATGCATGCTTTGCAAATTAATTATAAGGAAAGGAAATTTAACTAATTTTATGTTTTTTTGCACTGTGCATTGTAATATAATTATAAAATATAAATCAACAAACTGCACCTTCTCTAAACTAATATTTTTAGTTTACGGTGTCTTCTACATGTTTCAAACCCGAGGGTTCATCTTCAGGAAGATGGTTTTACATACACGTATGGTACAGTATGTTTTACATGCATCAGTATAAGCACCCTTCTACCTACAAGACTGCTTATAGTGATACATGTAAAATACACCATACCATACCTGTATATACAACTGTGTTCCTGAAGATGAACCCTTGGGTTTGAAACATGTAGAAGACACCATAAATTAAAAATATTAGTTTAGGAAAGGTGCATTTTGTTCGTTTATATTATATTAAAAAGTGTGTAACTACTGTGAGAAAGGGAAGTGATATTCTGTAATTTCCAATGGTGCCTTATTCTAGAATAAAGATTTAAACTTGTAAAAACTATGAACAGAACAAACGACAACTAACACGAGCTTCACTGTTAGTACATTGTGGCCATGTACATGCACACAGATTCACAGGGCATGCAACGAAGAGCATAAATTTCAATTACAGCCTTCAGACATGCAGGTACAAACGTAACACACACACAAATACACACACATATACAGGACTAAAAATGCGTGCCACTAACTGCATGAATTTCTACAGCAGTAAATATAAAATTCATAGTCAGTATTTTCCATGTGTGTATCCTTGACACACCGAGATCGAGTCACAATATTACTCCAACACCGACAATAACTGTGGTGGTGACATGACATAAAAATTTAACAGCCCCTCGTGAAATCTCTTATTATAAATAAGCCTATAAACATTTGTGGTAACATCCATATAATCCTCCTAGCAGATCAATTGAAATGAAGATGGCATATATACAGTATTATCATTTGTAGCTGCTGCAGTGGTAAAAAAAATGACTGACCTCTGCATACTGCTGTTGAAATGTTTCTTAACAGAATCTCGTGGGTCCAGATGCTAGTGAGAGTCCAGCAAGTATACAGTGTTGCAGGAGGAATCTGTCATACTTCAAGAGAATGTTTTGTAGGTTAATTTACACCAATATAACCAAACACAACCATACCTGAAGTTTAATGGTTACAGAGAAAATGGCATGAGAAAAATGTTGTTTGTGGTTCCATGTATTGTACCTGTCGATAAAGTGTTATCCATACACTGCACAACGATAAAGTGTTATCCATACACTGCACAGGTCCGTCTTTGATCCGATGGCCCAACCAAGTCATATGGAGGCAAGTGTGCTATCTAAAGTACTTGGAAACTTAAGGAAAATTCTTACAAAACTAGTGCAAGTTTTTCTTGCTTAATCAATGTCTAATGCAGGTTTTCACATTACAGGACCTACAAACACCTCGTCTGAATATGTACTTGCTAATCAGTAAATGCAGAACTTATCTCACCAATATCTCCACAGTTGTTCAACTGCGGATATAAATACGTTTGCTTATTTGATGTAATTTAACCCTTTCCCCGTTCAATTTAAAACGCTAGTGCCTGGGCAGAAGAGCCGAGTTTTTTCACGGGACATTTAAATTTACGTACTAAACCAGAAACGCTTTAGAGCGTTTAGAGAGGGAGGGGACTTTTAAATCCCGAGCGCTTTGGAGCGTTAGGGAGGGGAAAGGGTTAATGTAAAGAACATTCTCCCCAAGTACAGCAGACTACTCCTGGTACACCCTGTACAGTTTTAATGCACAGGACAGAAGCAGCCCATACAGTGCGTCAAGACACAATGTAGACTGCATAATGCAACTGCACTTAAACAAACAAAATGCTGTTTGATTACTGTACTATCATTAAAAGAGATAAAACTGTATGAAACTTGATCACTAAACTGTATATTGAATATATGAAGACCACTATTCTAACAAACATTCAATTCACATGTAGCATTGCACTGTTAGGGGATGATTATGCAAAATGCAGTAAGTTAAAAGTATATGCTGATAAATGCATAATCCATAAGGCTCCAGTTTTTACCTTTACTACAAATATATGCACATATCAAATGAATTATATGTACTGATATGCTTCAAAGCTGAGTTGTAACATTGAACTGTATTAAGAGAATAAAAGAAATCTTATTTCGAGCCTTTTGTTTCTTTTTTTATTACAGCAATCTTCTGTCAAAGAACTGAGGTCATGTTTTTGTGTAAAATGGCTTGTTTCAGTATGGTTAGCACCAAGAACTAAGTCCACGGGGCGCAGTCCTTCGTGAGAAGCTAACAGTTTCACAACTAGTTCAGCAATTCATCGCATTTTATGAAATCTGAAGGTTCATTACCATGCCCCTGTCCTATTTCTTGAAGATCCATTTTAATCTTATCCTCACATCAAATCCTAGGTCTTACAAGTGGTCTCTTGCCCTCAGTTTGCCCGCCAAAACCCTGTGTGCATCTCTCCTCTCCTCTGCACAGGTTACATTAAGATATTATAAAAAAAGAAGCAAATAATGGCATGATAGATGCTCTTGTAATTAATGCTGCACTGAATTTCCTTTCTTATACAAGCTAAAAAATCAGACACATGGAAAAAGCAATCTGAAATGTTCAGGCAAGCAACACTGATATTATGCCACAATATTAATTAGTTTTAATGATTCATGTCACTAATACCACATGAATATGATACTGCATGAAACAAATGTGAGGGATCAGTTCATGTGCGATGTAATGTCATGTAATTGGGCACCTGGTTCCCAGCGTGTCAAGACAGCATAGTGGTCTCATCGTCAAGAGGCTTGAAGTCCACACTGCTTCAAAAACCTTAAAACTTGCCAGACGCAAGACAATAATTATAAAGAGTGAAATGGTGAGGAATTCTATTTCAGTTTATCTAAATTATAACATTGTTTTGCTAGTAACCTTGCTCCTGTTTTAAATGATGGCATTAAAAGGTCAATTTTATATTGTCTTCCATTAACCATGAACATGTTGGAACCACTGATATGGAAAACCTAACACTTCAGTCACAGTAACTATGGTAACCAAGCCGAGATTCAAACTCAGCACCCCCTGAATGCATCATATGGACTGCTGTACACACAATGCCATACATGGACCATACTGAAATTCATGTATAATGGATCAAAGAGCCAAAATAAAGCAGGGGATCTTTCCATGGCAGTAAAGCATCCACAGCTGGAAGCTGCCCACTCATATCCTCCTAACCCTCAGACGTTAAGAATGTGTTGAGGCGCACATCCATGATGCATCTTTATGGAGGGCCTAGATATGCAGAGGTACAACTATACAAATCACTGTGATCCCCAAGACATCATATTGCAATGCAGTAAACAGACGTCTATGTAGTGCCCAGTTACATTTAATTACTATCATATTGAGTATGAAACATGCATTCTCTTACCTTCCATGTCCAACTTTTATCATTTACAGTACTGACATCTTTCCTTACCAAAAATGACCTCTAACCCATTTAAATCCTACAAGAGTTCAGTGTCAAGAGTGTATTATTAATACTTTAATCATCTGGATCATCTAGCTATTCAGCATATACATATATTATTTTGCAAGGCAGCCAACAAAATGTAATTCTGAAGCAGCTGCTATCTGGGAGGTGCTTCTGTGCAGTTTGATAGATAGGTACCAACCATCACAGCCTGCTGCTTCCATCTTCAGGGTCATCTATCTGCCAAACTACATGGCATCACATCCTATAGGACAGCAATCTTCAGTGACATCAGCAACCCCTCAAATCCCAGATACAGAATGTATTACAAAGCAGCAGAAAATTGGTGGAATAAACATCTACATGCAGATGGTTGTAAGCTACAGATGTGTAACTCACATTCTGAACACCTGTGCAGTTTCATTAATTATAAGATTTTAATTTCAACATTTTAGGCTACAAAATTTTGCAGATATTTATCTGATATAATTTAAGATTTCTTCATTCAAATGATTATGTAGGAACAACTAGCCCCTTTCTTCATTCTGAGAGTGAGCAGATTATTACTTTTAAAAGCTTAACATGTCTTTATCCGAATGTCTTGGCCTTCTCGGACTCTAAACAACATACAACAAGCAGTCAGACAGTACATAGCCACAAACAGTAGATATTCATTCATTCATCAGTATTCAGCCTTGAAGGCCGGGCTTGGCAGGAACCAGAGCCCAGTCATGTGACCGGTTTGGCTCTGGCACACTGCATCCTGGGCAAGTTCTTGGGGGTAGTTTGCCATTGCTTTCCCCCGCC
>Ga0123355_10014051_pt1 | contig 12491 bp, 7 predicted proteins | sample TergutEmb28metaG_3_FD_89872 | JGI IMG/M metagenome (GOLD analysis project Ga0123355, IMG submission 89872) | Embiratermes neotenicus P1 segment gut microbial communities from Petit-Saut dam, French Guiana - Emb289 P1 | ecosystem: Host-associated > Arthropoda: Insects > Digestive system > Gut ...
TAAAGGTAAAGCAGTCCCGTTACAGGCCTGGAGTGGCCCAGAGGTTTCCAGGAAGTTAAGGTTCCCAGATTTCATGACAACGGCACAGGATGGTGGTAAGGTTGTCAGCCTTACGCACCGGCCGCCTTTAACCCCAGGCAATACTCCTGGTACTCATTTCTGTTAGAGGCTGAGTCGACCCCAAGGCCATAGTGCGTTCGGAAGTATTTTATGTCTATGAAAAATTCCAATGACACCACCTGGGATCGAAACAGCGACCTTCTGATTTGTAGCACAGCACCTTAACCAATTTAGGCGAAATAATAATATTAAAATTGCTCTTGGGGGAAATGTGAATGAAGGCGTGCTCTTAATTAAGATAGCTCGTTCTCATTGTACTGAATGACATTTAAGGTAGCGCACTGTGATTCTTCGGAATGTCTGGAACTACTCGCCTCAAGATACATTGTCACATCCAAGAAGATTCTTGTGTTTAACAGCACCTCTGTGATAACCTAAGATTTCACAGGGTGTTGGTAGTTTGGAAACGCGGTGATGAAACTTCTTGTCCCATAAAAGGCTGGGACTTTGTTGGCAAGTTGAAGAAATGTGGGCCGCTCAAAAGACACTGAGCCATTAAGTAAGTTAGTAGAAGTTACGACTAAAAGTATAAGCAGATCGGTGCTTGTAGTGTAAGGGGGACAGCGGTAAACACTGCCACACTAAATGTGCACTGGGATGTTAATAACCGTCCTTCATTCAAAGTTCGCATTGTGATTATGAAATAAACATGTACGTAGTAATTCCGAGCGAAAACTTTGTTTACTGAAAATCATTAAATTTATAAGCGACATAAGCAATTGCAAAACTAAACGCTTTAGAGCGGTGGACCTTTCCTTCGTGATTTTCGAGATTTGAAGTTACCTTTAGGTCAGTTGTGACAGTGTAGATTATGCTTACTGTTCCCTGTGTTGTTAAGCCTGGGAATATGAATAAACAGAAGAAAATGCAAATGTATTCACTATTACATTCTGAAGTTGGAGGCAGGAAGACCCTCCAAAAAGCTGGTTAATGTCTACCAAACTACATGGCATAACATCTCACATCTTTACGCTTTCAGTATTTTTACTGTAAATGATTGAATAATCGAATGTGGGACTTTCGATAAAGCATTATAATTAAATTTAGAATTAGACTGAAAGTTTTGCAAGTAAGAAGAATTTGGAACGGGTGTCAAGAAAAAAAAAAAAAAGATTCTTTAGTAAGACTCTACTTTCCACGACTACTTCTTATTCTGCTGACCACAACTGCCCAGTACTGGCTTTAAAGCAGTGTATTTTTCCCCAAAGTGCTAATCCTCTGGAGGCTGGAACATATACATTTCCTTCATATTTGACTGTCGGTTGTGACTTGATATTTTATATGAAGAAATGGCGCAATGAATTACTATTCGAACCCCAGTAGCTCTTTTCAAGTTACAGGAAGTCACTTAAAACAAGTTAAGTCCATATAAAAGGAAATGCAGAGAAATCACTGATACAAGGCAACAGAAGAAGATAAAGCAATCTCAACACTGTATTGGCTCTCGTATCAGAAATCCACTCACGTTCCGTTATCCTTTCACACCAATGTGCGATAACTGATGGATGGAAGCAGCTTTTCCTCTGGGCAATTTCTTTCTTCGTTAACGAGACGCCTTGACAGCAATCCTGCTGCTAAATCACGTGCGCGTCACGACAGTCTCAATGAAAGCAGTACAGCGTCTACTCTCCTTTTTGAAATGCAATTAGTGCATATTGTCTACAGTAAAATCGTTTTCCTCAATACGTTTCTACCTGTAGATTGGTTTAACTATTTCCGATGTTTCAGTACTTAATTAGACCTATCATTTGAGTTTAGGTGCCTTTGGACCTCAACGGTTTTCTATCGAGTAGAACCAGCAAGTTGTTTGAAATTAATAAAACATGAAAGAATTATGTGGAAATATTCTTGAATCAAGAGAGGGAGGCATCTTTAATACTTATTGGATGGAAATGAAGTTTTTCCTTCTATTGTGTCGTAGGTTCATGTTCAGATTCTAATACAAACGTAACCGGAGTGGAAAAATCTTAATAGAAACACGGAATTATTTCTCTAGACTTTTGGGAAAGATACGTCAGGGGATAAGTTGCATAACCCCTCAAAGACAGGCAGATAGAAGAAATTATTCTTGATTCCAGTCTTACGCTGTGGTTTAAATTAGATCGTCGCTCTTCTGGGATGTTACGCAGAGTAGAATGGTGCTTAGTTACCGATATTTCGGAACAGACCATCGGTCCAATCTTCAACGGTCAAGCAGTTCAAGGAGAGACTAGGACTGCTTGATCCTTGCATATGGAACCGATATGTTTTGCCGAAACGTAGGTAAATGACTACCAATGTAGGCTGTATAACGTCCCGAAAGGACAAAGATCTCACAACTACTAAATTTCGCATTCTCCATTTCGTGCATCACAATTCATTTCCAACGACTGAAACCAAACATGCAGTTCATTCTGTTCAAATCACAATAATATTACAACACACCAACTGTTAACTTGTTTCGGGCCCCACTGGCCCATCGTAAGAGAGCACACAGTTGTACGAAACAATTGCTTAAAATTTTCTGTTTGTAGTAAAGCTGCCGAAAAAATTAAATATAATACTTATGTAGCAGGGGGACTGCAGTAGCACAGTGGTTAAGGTGCTGTGCTACATATCGGAAGGTCGCTGGTTCGATCCTGGCTAGTGTCATTGGAATTTTTCATTGATATAAAATACTTCCGATCGCACTATGGCCCTGGGGTCGACCCAGCTTCTAACAGAAATGAGTACCAGGAGTATTTCCTGCGGGTAAAGGCGGCCGGTGCGTAAGGCTGACAACCTTACCACTATCCTGTGCCGTTGTCATGAAATCTGGGAACCTTAATTTCCTGGAACCTTCTGGGTCACTCTAGGCCAGTAATGGGACTGCTTTATCTTATGTATGTAGCAGACAGAGTTGTGCGCTGAAAACAGTAATCAGAGCAGCTTGTTGTTCTGAGTGAAACCGCGAACAACCAGGAGTTTTCAGCGCTCAATCAGTCTGCTACATCGTACATTACACTGATGAGTTACGGCAGCTCTGCTGCATACAAGTGCTTTGTGCAACTGTGTGCTCTCTGATGTTGGGCCAATGAGGCACGAAACATGACTGTTTTAATATTATTGTGATTGTAATAGAACTGAGTGCATTCGTTGCTTCGAACTGTGATAATTACATAATGTTGACATGCACGTATTTTACTTAGAGGGAGGAAAAATGGAAGTGTTTTAGCTGCTGCCAACTATTCTAATTTCTTCGACACTGGAAGGTGTCTCTCGGATTTAGGTTTTTCCTGCAGTAATCCTAATTTTGGTGTCGACTCAAGTCAGCAGCGCAGCTGTCATCTGACTTCTTACACAATAGAATATTTGTCATTGGCGAGTAGCAACTACGTTGTTAGTAGCAACATTTCTGTTAATAATATAAGCCTGTGGAAATTATGCGAATTGTCGTCGTCTGTTAACGATGATTAATACAATGACTTCGTAAAAAAAAAATTACATGACGTCACACACAAGGAGACCGAAAAAAAAACAATAAAGTGCTAACAACTGTGGAGTGTATAACTACGTAGTAATGATATCTCGAGATGTTTTAACTACTCTCGTAACTTCATGGAACACAGTAAGTTTTCGGAAACGAACAGTCGGTTGGCCAATTAAGAAATGTCCCACCTGAGCCAGAATAACTTTTGTCTTGTTCAATGGAATTAGCGATTTGACGTTATCCTAGGCTAGGTCAATTCTCTGTGCTGCATTCCATGTTATTCCTTTCACATGTTTCACTAATATTCTCTTCGACATGCGACCTACAGATCAGTCGTTTTCTTCATTGATTCTTCAAAGTAGCATTACCTGGTTTTAAGAAACAGAATATGGGAAGCAGAGAGATACAGACTTCAGACTAATCTTTAAAGATTTGTTAAGATCCTACACTTTTAGGGGAGATCTGGCAAAGACGGAATTCAGTCACATAATGTTCGAAATGCTTTCTTGTAAAATTGGCTACGTTATATTAATGTGTCAGTGAACTCTAGAGTGACTTTCTGAACTTTATATCTTCTAGAAGTGAAACAAGAGCGGTATTCAAAAAAAAAAAAAAAAATCCTGAAACGGTTTCTCTGACGTCCAAGTATCTTTAACAATAATGGGACAAGCAATCAGTGTTCTATTCCTTGCGGCGTAGCCTACTAAGCGTATTCCCATTATTAGGTTGTCTTGCGGCCGGTCCGTAGCCTATTCCAAAGTGAGTTCTCCACAGAGTGCAATCTGGTGCTTCGTCTTTCAAATTCCAGCATCTTCTTTTTTACTTAGGTCCACCCAGTTGCTACTAACATCTTCTTTCTCTATTGTAATAGCCAAAATTGAAGAATGGAATCATTCATTTTCACTAAAGTCTATTTTTGGATTTGTTGTACTAGTGTCTAATAAGATTTTAATATACTATACATTATAATTATTGTTATCATCATCATCATCATCATCATCTCCTTTATGCAGGGTATTTATACTTATATTCCTGAGACAAACTATGTCCCTAGGGCATACAATGTTGCAGCTATCCTGTAGTTATTATTCATGGTGCTTATATCGTTAGTTTCAATGTGGAATCTATTACATTTTTACATTAGTACTTTTTGAAGTATGTGTGCCTCAATATGCCTGTTTTCTGTAGTTCTTTGAATTCATATTTGCCTGGTATGTTGCTCACGTATTTTCTGAATGACTTTATAATAGTTCCAGTAGCCCCTATTGTTACTCGCATGACCTGTGTTCTTACATTCAACATTCGCTGTATTTCTATTGTAAGGTATTTATATTTATTATTATCATGATCACGATCGTCATCATCGACCTTACGGTCCGTGCTGCCAGTTCCGTAACACCCTTCTATCGATCAGGTTTATTTCTGAGCCGCAGGTTCTGGTGTCCGAATACTCATCTTGTTTAAAGCATATCTAATATTTCGTTATTTGTCTCTATACAGCGAGGTTCGTGACTTACACAGGAATAAGGAAAGTCTTAATGTGGAGACTGCGTCCGTCCGTCCGTCTGTCTGTCTGTCCATCTGTCGACGACTTAGCATTAAGAAATAAACCATTTCCAGATGTTCAAGCATTTTGTATACGACTTATTTACATGAAGTTTTCAAGTAAGGGCGAATTTCGTGAATATCTCTCATTGATAATCGTAAGTACGTATTTCGTGGTTGAGTTGGGTGTAATTCAGTATACGATATCCACACTATGTCGATTAGTAATGACACGTTTCTTGCAATTCTGTGCAGCGAAATTCATCCTTTATTCTAGAGTGTGAACGAAATTTTTCCTGTACTTTCCATGTTTCTCATCCGATTTTTATAAAATCCAGTAGGAGGTTTGTTAACAAACATTTTTACGTGAAAATCAGCACACTTAAAACTGTGCTTTAATTAGGAAAGTAAATGTCCATGTTTTGCCGTCCGATTTGAGTAAAAGTCGGCAGAAAAATGTATCTGCACATTTGTGATTTTCTTAAGAATCGGCTCAAGGAAGGCCCTATTTTCCGCATAGGCATAAATGAAATTAAACGAGTGTACAGGAAGACTTATTACTTAATAGAATACACCCTGTTGTGCTACAAACTCGAGAGTTCAATGACAAATTATCTGTTAAAAACCGGAAAATTTATGTTTAACTGGGGATTTTTCGTTTACTTTTATCAAGAAGTGTGAAGGTTAGAGTAAAAAAATAACCTCGATAAAGTCTGTGTACTGCGTCAAGCAGTATGCTATTTTTAATCCTATTACATCTTTCGGTCAGTTTACAGTACGTGAGGCAAACAAGAAAGGTCAAGATTTTTCAAGGTAATTTTTCTCGACAAACTCCAAGTGTCACAGCCACACCCACTTAACACCATGCAATCAATCAATTAAAAATCGAAAATCCACCTCTACACTGGATGAGTTTAATTAGAGCATTACTGAAAGTTGAGTATATTGTGCTCTGATACTTAGCTATATGGGGGGTCTGCTGGGATTTTGGGATCCAAACATAATTCGATTATTCCTCAGTCCTCTTCCCAAATACTAATGCGTGGTTGAGGTCCAGATTTAAACGTGGATTTATGGTCCATTGGGGTGTGAACGTGTATAAAAATGTCCATAAAATTTTCTTCACTACTATACGCGACAGGCATGTTTCCTCCTAAGTGATATAAATCTATATGATGGGAAGCTTTAGCAGAAAATCAGTCTGTATTCGTGATACCCCGAGATCTTTGAGAGGTCACGCACCATCTCCGTGACCTTACATTGCTATGCACGACACAGAAAAGGCTACGTGACGTAGCAGCCGAATGTCCTACTGCAGTAAACAAACATCAGACTTAACGACTTCCATAAAACAGCACAGCATCGTGGGGGGATATCAGTGACGCACTGCTCAAGTTATTTGAAGAATCCAGTCAAGAACCTCATCACTTGCTTTACGCAAACAAAATAATTCCTGCTGCTAGCCTGATCAGGCTAGCAGCAGGTAGCAAGGTCTGACAAATACCTGACGCTGTATGTGCAGTTTTGAGCTCCTGATGATGGACGGAAAAACCGTCCGAAACATGTAGAGCACAGAAATAAATAAATTGTGAAACTTTGCATCTTGTTGGTTATACTCTGCGAATACCTTACGAAATGTTTAACTATTTAGCGACATGTCCCCATTTAGGCAAGCAGTCTGATGCGGTGAGAGAGGAATGCAGGTCTGCCTTTCGCAGCTATCAGGCAACTAATAAATAATGCAAAAGCTAGACCCTATTACAGAAGCAGGGCCGATGTTTCTTAGAAATAAAATGGGATAGACCACCTCAAAACGCCGCTGACATATTAATTGGTTGCCATCTGGAAGAAGGCAGGTGTCCCAGTACTTCCTCACTGCACATCGCAGAATGACGACTTCGTTTGGTGGTCAACAGAAGCGCGTAACACCATCAGTGCACTTCCTGTTCTTTAAGATTAGTTTAAAAGAAGCTTACACCAAACACATCTATTATACTTACAGTAAGCCGCCTTATTTGTGATCTGTGTTTTTATGTAAACCGTACACATATATTTTACAATAATGATATGAAATAATAAAGACGGCTACCTTACTGTGGGGACCACGGTAGCACAGTGGTTAAGGTGCTGTGCTACAAATCGGAAGGTCGCTGGTAAGATTCCAGATGGTGTCATTGGAGTTTTTTATTGACATAATCGCACTATGGCTCTGGGGTCGACTCAGTCTCTAACAGAAATGAGTGTCAGGGGTATTTCCTGGGGGTAAAAGCGGACGGTGCTTAAAGCTGACAACCTTACTACCATCCTGGTCCATTGTCACGTAATCTGGGAACCTTAACTTCCTGGAACCCTCTTGGTACTGTACCTCGGGCCTGTAATGGGACTGATTCCTTACTGTGAGTCTAACCAAGCACCAGATGTAATTTTCACTAAATTGTAAGGCTGTGATGATGTGCTTTTCAATCAGGTCTGTCCCATACATAAGTGCTGTGACACATTTGTATACAGCACTGACAGATTGGTTGTAACAAATGAAGACTGAAATACTGGTAGAAGTGACAAAGAACGGTTCTTCGCGCTCACTGAATTACAAAGGAAGTGGTTTAGAATTGAGCCATGACCAACATCAAAGCTCTAACATTTCACCCACAATATAATTCAATCTCCAAGAGTTATGATTATGACTTGATTTTTCGATGCTCTCTCTGTTAATAACCACAGCATGAACGGATATATTACTCTTGTGTGCTAGAGGTTCACAAGTATAGTTCTCGAGATAGTGTTTCAGAACTAATGCAGAGTATAACAACTCGTCGCCTACCGGCTCTAAAATATTTTTCCACGTCTCAAAAATGCACGATTTTTTTAAAAACGCTGTTGAATATGAAATGTGTGTTTTGATTTTCTCTACAACTTTTGACTGAAACACTTCTCATTCTACCAAGAAATGAGGGAGATATGATCAAAAATTTGTTGGTCTTCAAGTAAAGTACCCGTTATTCTTGTGCGATTTTAATGAAGCTTGAATTTAATCAACAGATTTTCGAAAAATTTTCAAATTTAATGAAAATCCGTCCAGTGAGTGCTGCGCTGCTCTATGCGAAGAGATGGACAGATTTATAGACAGACGTGACGAAGCTAATACAGGGGTGCTGATAAGTCATTAGTCCGACCAGGTAGGGAACAAGCTAATGTTTTTGTCAGAATGGCGTTAATTTCCTTCGGCGCCTTGCCTTGCAGGAAAACAAACTTGATGACAGCTCGCGTCTCGATGTTGTTGAGATCGCGCGCGTCCCTTACATGCTTCCGAGCTTGCTTCCTTCCTGGACGGGCTAAGAACTTATCAGCACGCCGGCAGTCACTTTACTCAATTTTGCGAAAGAGCCTAAAAAGGTCTATATTCTGAAGTTCGCCTGGGTGTAGTATTTCCTGTTTGGGTAAACAAGCTACAGTTTCAAAGAACATTAAGAATGCTGTCATCCACTGGCGACATAGGAATGGAAAAAGACGAAAATGTAATTGCATGCATTCTTAGCCTTTTCTCGCCCTCAAAATTTCAGCAAACCTACTGAAATTTTGCAGACTTACTTGAGACTCAGTATTGCGGCTGGATAAGAATAGGTCAACCAAGGAATTATGTTTCGATTCTTTACAGGAGCAAAAGATTTTTCTCTTTCCCACAGAGTCCAGATCGGCTCTGGGACCTAATCACCACCCATTTTGGTAAGTACCGCGGTTCTTTCCCCGGGACTAAAGCGGTCAGAGCGTGAAGGTGACCTCTCATGTTATCTAGTGCTGACATAAGTAATGGATGAATCTGTACCTCTACACCCCCTACGCTATTTTTCGTTTGTTTGGAGAAAAATTTACTTCTGTGTGACAGAAAGATTGGTGCTGTTGAACAGAGTAACTGAGGGAAGACTATACTACGACAGCCACTATTTACCCCTGCCATACCAGGCTAATCCTCCTGGCCTACAATAGGGTTCTGTCCTGCACAGAAGGGGATTTTGGTGCAGTGCATTGCAACATTATGACCAAGTCTATTTTCTGCAACACCTTCACAGAAGAAGGGACAAACGACAGCTTGTATCTTGATCCGACAACTGTTTTGGCCTTGTACCGCCGAGTGCTGGCACTGAAGTCCGTGGAAGGAAGGCTATTGATGTTTTGAATGAAGAACTGGTCCACACTTCTTCGACAATGTAACTGTCTTCTCCTGTCATTCTGTGCCTTCCTATGCCTAGCATGCTTGCAGGATTTTCGCTCATCTTTGCTTCAAGACGAGATCTCATCTTATTCCATTTCATTCACATCATGTGTATAATTCCCTTTTACTTGTCCTCACCTCTTTATAATGGAAGAATAAGGTAACGAAGTGAGGAAAGAAAAAATCCTTCTGAGACTTTAAAAAAGTGATCCCACACGTCGATAAGTTTGAACAGAAAGTCGGAATGCTGATTCAGAAAGGTGCTGGGATAACACGAATAAGATCACAACGCCCTTACAAAAAATATGGATGACATATTTTAGGGGACTCTTTCTTTATAACTTTCATTTTTTTCTTTCCTTTCCAGATATATAAATTCTAAAACTTCGCAGAGATTAATATTAAACTTAATATTACTAACAACTAAAATATTTTTGAAAAATTATAAGAGTGGATTGCGAAAATTCTCTCTCTTTTATGAAGGATAACACGGACAAAATCAGGAAGCAGATTGATTCTTCAATTTCTCTGTCCGTTTTTAAATCTTCCTTATTTTTATTTTAGTAATTATTTGTAAAATTTATTCTTCTTCTTTGTGCCTACTCTTTTGGTATATCTATGATATAATATTTGTCACCTAGTCTAATTGTAATTATACTTTGTTTGAAAATTTACTACATTTTTCAGGTTATTTGAATAATATTTTAGCATTTGAAGGGACCCAGTTGCTGTAGTTTCTAGCAACTTTAATGTACCTTACTTTTTTTAATGTACGTTTTGTACAATAAAGCTAGATTTTGCTGTTACCCAAAGCAGACCCTTTTCCTAGGAACTGCTAAAAGAGCCTTTAAGATCTAATTTTCTAAGTTACAGTAGATTCCTCTTTAAATTTAATTTAAATATATTACCACCAGTTTCACTATCATACTATAATAATTCTCAGTGATGTGTATGAAGCTTTATGTTCCTAGTCACGTAGTTTCTTAAATTCGTCACTTATAAGCCTACTTATATCCAAATATTTTATTCAGGTTTCTGTTTAAAAAATGATTATCTCCTATTCGTTCAAAATAATACGGTATTGTACATTCAGAGAAGCAACAAAAGGAATTTATTTTTTGTCCATTTATTGTACTAGATTTATAGTAATCAAGTACCACTGACTCTACACTTTTGTGTCAATTTATCTTCTACAGTAAATAGAGAGTTCTGTATAGTTTGTGGTAATTATATACAGGCACGTGAATCTTGTTACACTGCTTCTTTTCTGCAGTGACAGTGTAACTGTCATTCAGTTGTGTTTCTACATCATGCAGTTCATAGCCCACTCAATAAAAACAAAGTTACTGTAGAATTTATTGCGAGGACATACACGTTGCTATTTGTAACTGGGTGTATTTAGAACCTGAGGTCTGATATAGAGGAGGGTCTATAGACGTAGTGTAATCTGGCCTGGGAGATTGTGAAGCACATAGCATTGGGTCCTCTTTTCTTTCCCACAGCTGCAGCTATTCGTCTGTTTCCTTACCTTTTCAAGAGGAAAACCAGGAGCTATCAGACTTGACATGACATGAACCCTCTTTCCTCCTCTCCCACGTTCCCTTCACATGTCAACCACGACTTTACTCTTGAAGATCCACCGATTATGTTAACAAACTTCATCTTTCGTTCCCTGAAATTTTTTATACTACGTATATACCATATCTTTTATTCTAACCCTCTTTTCTTTCTTGGGACTGAAACTTGGATGTAGAAAAGTCCTAAGGAGGCTGAGGGTAGAAAACGTGGTCTAGATTCGTAAAGAAGAACTGATGGGAAGACAGGTGACGTATGGGGAGATGTGTTGTTTGTGCATTATTTTGGGGGTGGGAATACCTTGAGGGCTAGCATGTAGGAGTATCATATTAGAGGGCGATGTGTATTGAAGGGAGAGAAGGATAAATTTAGTCTTCTGAAAGGTTTTCTGTTTCTCCCTGGGATTCCCATAAAAATCTTTTGTATCCCTGGAGCAGTAAAATTTACCACTGGTTAAAAACAAACTGCTGCAATTTGTAAATATGCGATTTTCCGAACAGAACAAGAAAACTTAATAATATTATTTGTAAAGACTGACAGCGCTTTAATTGTCATAAGGTGTAATGTTTCTTGTAACTCACATTCTCTTACTGTTTGTAAGTAATGTGTATCGTCTGTGCCTGGACATGCTAACAAGAGACTAATTTAGGGTTTAGATTGGTTCCAAGAACACAAAGAATTTTTTCACAAATAGTAACTGTAATGAATAAGAGCTTCTCGAGATTGACATTGTTGTACAGACAGTAGGTTGTCATCACGATGACGCCCGCTGTTGACACACCAACCTAAATTTTAATTGTTACTTGGGTGAATTTTGCCTGTTGTGGAATTTATAAATCTCATAATAATAACATAGGAAACATTAGTCTGCCACAAGCCCTGGTTGAATGGTAGGCACTTTCGGGTTTTATTCGGGAGCTCCTGGGTTCGAGTCTTGACCCTTAAACAAGCTACATTATTACTGTGTTTCCTTCAGTTCCATAATGATGATGCACAGATAGTACACTTAATAATGTTAGGGCCACTTTTCCCACTATAATTTCCAAATCATTCGTTGACGTTTCTCAGCCGTCCGTGTCAGCACTGTCGTGAGAGGACCATAAAGTTCAGCAGATAAATGAAATCTGCTCTCGAAGAGGTGTTTGAGCCAACTTCATACATCTTAAATTACTACAACATAATTTTTAATATCATGTTCACGTTATCCTTCCATCCTCTTCTTGGTCTTCCAAAAGAACGTCTTCAAAGAGCATACCTTAGTAAATTCTGCACGAATTTCTCTTCTTCCCCACTTTACTCGTTCTTACATTGTGATCAACATTTCCTACAACTGGCACTAATAGAGTATAACTATTTGTTCTGCTGCTGCTGCTACTACTACTACTACTACTACTGCTGCTACTACTACTACTACTACTACTACTACTATTACTACTACTACAACTACCACCACCACCAACACCACCAACACCACCACAAACACCACCACCACCACAACCAACACCACAAACACCACCACCACCACCACCACCACCACCACCACCACAACCAACACCATCAACGCCACAAACACCACCACCACCACCACTACCA
>Ga0123355_10014052_pt1 | contig 12491 bp, 7 predicted proteins | sample TergutEmb28metaG_3_FD_89872 | JGI IMG/M metagenome (GOLD analysis project Ga0123355, IMG submission 89872) | Embiratermes neotenicus P1 segment gut microbial communities from Petit-Saut dam, French Guiana - Emb289 P1 | ecosystem: Host-associated > Arthropoda: Insects > Digestive system > Gut ...
TCCGTAACCGTTCCGCTTTGGACATAGGTGTTTTGGGTTATATCGTTATACTTTAACATAAGGAATACCCTCCCGAAGTCTGGCACATTCCTCCTGGGACACCCTGTATATATATATATATATGTCCACCCCATACTTAAGACGTCAATACTTCTTCCGCTGTCAATATCAGTAGTTCTAATACATTTCTCCTTTACATCTTCTTCCCCTCATAAACAGACAAATGTACACATACAGTAAACAGAACTGTACAGTTTACCATATCACTGGCGACCTGTGACAGCCAAGTGAACAGTAATCTGGTGGAGTCTGTTACAGTGCCGTGCGTGGATTTGGTCGGTGGAGTTTGCAGAGCTGGCGGACGGGCCTTCTGGGTGTGGTAAAGTGGTGAACGGTGGGTGTATATTTGTTTCGTAATTCATTGTGACGTCACAGGTACTAGCGGAGGCGGACAGGACATGATGCTGTCGCTGCGTTAGTGACTCGCTTCTAGCTTACCGTTCAAAAATTCCGCCTGCCACAAAAACATGAACTACATTATAACAAAGAGCAGTAATTTCATGGGGATTTGTGGTGGGCTAACAGTAACTGTCAGCATGTCAATATGCGGAGATCAAGCGCGATTATTTTCCAAAGTTTATTGGTGCAATATCTGTTTGCTGGATGTCTTAATTTAACTATTGTTGGGCGGATTTGACATGCACCATAGTGGTGGCTCATCACACAAATTTGACAGATTATTGTAAACAGTTTTCGTAAAAATAAACGGCCGATGGTTCGCGTGCGCTGTGTTGAACATCTAAATATACGAGTCGTATCGTGCAAAGTTACGACGCCACATGATGGAGATAGATTACACCCAGCATTGATTCATCACTCTTACACACACGCACGTTTGAAACACGAAACATTTTATGCTTAATTACTAACGACGAACTTTTGATGTTTGACAGTACAGACACAAATCATGAGATAACTGTTATGAATCCAGAATCACTCTCATCTTATAGTTCATCAGTTCGTCAGACACTTTGTGGCTGTCTACGTCCACATCGGCCCAGTTTACTCTCTTCCACATATTCATCGATTCGCCCCAGACTGTAGTCTCCATATGACATTCGCATATAATGGACAAAGAAGCATATGGGTAGGTTTTACTCCGATAATTTCGATTTTCATTATACAAATATCATTTCAATAATAATCCACATTCATTAGCATTACTAGTACAACACATCTTTTAGAGCCTCCTTGCGAATCAACCGAATCTGATCCCGTTCTCAAAGAATCATGGCTTCCCCCTTTCTGGGGAACAAGCTATGCTGACTGAGATTTATCTTGATATTCGTCAGCATCTTCAAGCTAAAGTCGATGTGGTACCCCAAATTACATCGTTTCCGCTTCGTTCAACGTTCTTTCCAGTACATTATTCACCACTCTTTCTACAATTTTACATTTTACATTCCAAGTTATTAGATAACCTAACTGAATGAACGATAAAAAAATAAAAGCACAAGTAAAGAAATATGAGGTACCAAATTACCTGTGACGAACACAAATATGTAGTAGAAATGCCCCCATTAAGTGTAATGCACATGTGTTTTGTAAAAGAGCAGCGGTCACCAGTGTGTACGAAATTTAAGATGCATTTTAAGTTTATTCATATAGTCAGGACATCCAACTCAGTAATAATATCACCAGCACTCACTAGAACATTCACATTTTCACCAAAATTCAACCCAAACGTAGTTTCGGAAGTAACTGCTTCAGGAACATAGTGTTTGTTTGGAATACTGGTGAGAATGGGAGATGTTCTTGTGAATGTTGGTGATATTACTCGTGTAAAACCACTGTCAAAAATGTATGTTACCACATCTGTAGGCTCATTACAGCGCCTTGATAAAGCCTGCACTGACCTCTATCCTAAGACACTTTAGTCCAGTCGAAACGTTCGTATTCCCACAGTATATCAATCAACAAATGCACTTAATGTAATACAATTCATGACAAGTATTAAAAACTCCTACTTGCTTCGGCACTGGAGTGTCTTCTTCAGGTACCGTCCTATAATAAAAGAATACAAGCCGTACATGCTTAACTAGGTATTACACCTATTGTAACGTGTTGTACTTGTATTCTTTTGTTCCAAAATATTGCCTGAGAATGACACCTTGATGCCGAAACATGTAGGGTTTTAATACTTGTCATGAATTGTGTTTTATTAAGTGCATTTTTTGATTGATATGTTGGTTACGAGATTACGCACCATGTGAGTGACATAAAATTTAAACCTCACATATTCAAGCTGTATGGTATTGTAACCTACGCTTTTATTCTTACGCTACAACTGTCATTACAAATGCCTTGAAAGTTTTGAAATGTGGTGCCGGAGTGGGACCGATCAAATTAAAAAGAAGTACTACAGATGGCGGACGCTTGTGAGTGCGGTAATGAACCTTCGGGTTCCGTGAAATGCGGGGATTTTCTTGACTAGCTGCAAACCAGTTAGTTTCTCAAAAGGACTCCGCACCATGGAGTAAGTAAGTACTACAAAGGGTCAAGGAAAGAAAGGACATTCTATATGCAATACAACGAAGGAAGGTTAACTGGATACGTCACAACGTACATGGAAAATGCCTTCTGAAACATATAATTGAAGGAAAGATAGATGGGACGGGAAGAAGAGGAAAAAGACCTAATCATCTAATGAATGACCTTGAGGAAAGGAGAATATACTGGACATAAAAGGAGGAAGTAGCAGATCCCACCTGGAAAAACTCGCTGTGGAATAGGCTGTGGACCTGCCGTAACACAGAAAACGTGTTAGTGAACATTATTATATGAAGCAATAGACTGTAAGCTTACTTAAATTTCCTAAACTTGAAATATTCTCGGCTTATATGTCTCTTTCTGTCTTTTCAGTACATTCTCCAGAACACCCTGTCAACCACTGGCAGCCGAAATCTACTTACTACTTAAAATTTCTCTTAATTCATAGAGAAACTAGTTGCATCTTGGTAACAAATAACAGCTGATTAAATTTTGCTTAAGGAAGTAGTTGTTGCCACGTGCTGGCTGACACTAAACAGAATACTTTGTGGGGATATGCAAATGCATTGTTGTTTAAGTGTGTGGAATATAGTATAATTACTGCGCTTCGAAAGGTTAAAAACAAGATTGATATGTTCAATCTTGTGTAATATAACTGCGGTCTCAGGACTGTCACTCAATTACGTCACATTTCTTTCTGTGTCCTCCTGTCTCAGGATTCGAACTCCCTTCTTCAGTGTTAAACCTCTAAACATATGTTGTCTATTATCCAGTTACCGTTCATCGTCATATTTTTGTCTGTGTTCTTATGAAATACAATTGACAATAACTTAAAAACAAGAAAATGTTATGCGAAGCTTTCATATTACGCCATTTGTGTCTCCAAAATGCGATTCTTTTGAACGGACTCTGTCAGTTTTCATTAAAAAGAAAATATTAGTAACAGTCATGGAAGAGAAATTTTCTGTGTTTAGAAAAGTAACATAAAAATAAGACCTTGTGTCTAAATACACCGCGGGAGGTTTTCCATCACACTAACAGGTACCGTTGCCAAGACAACCGGAACTAATTGACATTTCTTTCTCCACAATGAGCTGTTGGAAATTTGAAGACAACAGCTGACAACAGACTTTTGACAATTGAAAAGTAAGGCTTGATGCATATAAAGGTGTGTTTTATGATTCATACTCTTACATTAACCCTTTACATTACAGTGCTCATCATACATAACACCTGCTGCTATGAAAGTAAAACTCTCTGAAATTTGCCATTACAATGTATTTAAGTTTTCCTGTGATTATTCCCATAAAAACTTAGGCAAAGTTGTCCCTGGGCTCACCGAAAAAAGCGTATTGAGAATGGAGGTATATTCCCATTTATTCATAGACTTGGCAAATGGTGAAGGTGAGGGTTCACCTTTACCTTCCGGCCGCTTTACCCCCGCGGCTAGAGCTGCTGTTACGCTTTGAGTAGGAGGTTGAGTGGGCCCCAGATTTGGTTTGAAATTTTCGAAGAAGTAAAAGCTTGTTGCCCTTACTGGGGCCATACCGTAATTTCTTTAATTAATTTTCTTCCCATTAACACCGATCGCTCTCCAGCAGAGATTTTAAAAATTGGTCTTTATACTGGAGAAGCTGTGTGTTATGCTGAAGGTAGGAAATAGAGTTTTAGAAAGATTTACATTAATTTCAAGTTTCGAGATGGTAATATGGAAGTTCCCCTTAATAACATTTCCAAAATGTACATTTAGATGTAACCACATTTATATTCAAGTCTATGAACGTTCTTTGTGTGTTCTTTAGTGTGCTGCACAGTGAAGGTAGCTACTTAACCGATAAATGATACGAACTGTGAAACTACTAAATACGAAAGAAGATTACTATAAGTAGCAGCTACATTATCCCATTCTAATGTTACTTAAGACCACAGATTTTGTCTCAAGTAAGCTGTCCTCTTTATTAATAAATCCCTTCGCTTAATGACAATGAGAATGTTATTCCTGTTTTTAATTAAAGGCCAAACCAAAAGATATGTTACGGCTTCGTACATTCTTAATGTTGAATGTAGAAAGAGGTGAGCGGTCATGTTCAAGCTCTGGCAGCTCTAATCCCGGGGAGATAGCACCAGGAAATTCCCGACCGGAGACATGGTGGGTTCCAAAATTGGTTTGAAGTTGTAGAGCTGAAATCTTTTGCAGATTATTTTCTTGTAGCCCGAAGATGGAGCGGCTTGGGTACGTAGTCATTATACGATTCTCCAGAGGCTGGAAGGGTCAGGGATAAAATCCCGCTGGAAGCAAGATTTTTCACACCAGCCACGACCGGCCTTGAGTCTCAGCTAGCCTCCTGTAAAATGGGTAACGGGATATTTCCCGTGGGTAAAACGTAAGGGGAGTGGCGTTGACCTTCCACCCTCATGTAGCGCCGAGGTTAAAAAAGTATGGAGCTGTACCTTGTTACCGGCCTTTCAGATTCAAGTCCTGAAATGGACCGGCGATTCAGGTTCAAATCCTGAACAGGCTTGTTCCAGATAAGTATCTTTTGGGCAGTCAGAAACGGGGACTTCTAGCTGTAAATCACATAGCTAGGGGAGATAGTGGAAGAACGTGAATGCAGTTAAAGCATTCAAAAGCTTTAGCCAGGGCAGAACATCCATCAACTGTCAAGTTGGTAGGAGTTTTGCAGGTCGGTGTTTCTGAGTGCAACCGGAGACATTTACACTTTTAAGGATAAGATTCATTCAATAGGAAATTCCAGTGGGCAACTTCCCACAACGTTAGTTTATCGTAAATTTGTGGTCTAAAGACTTCAATTAGCACGACCAATCAGGTTTAGCTTTCCAAAAAGTTGAATTCGGTCTGTGGGGTCTCTCTAAATTTGAATATTGGCCAATAGAGTCATTTCAGTGCATAGTAAGGGATATTTGATTGGAGAGTAGCAAGATGCGAGCTAGCAGGATGGAATCCGTTTTGACTATCGAGTAACACGAATGCAAAGTTGGGGCGCTGTTTCAAAATAGGAGAGTTTACGACAACAATTCAATCAGAAAATGATATTCGTAAAATCAATGTGAAGGAAGCTAAAATTCGAGCTTAACGAACGCACAGCAAACTTAAATTTTTAACATTTTACAGTCGTGTAAACAAAGTGATTGTTTGCTCTATCTACTCCACGTGCCGCGGTCACGCATATTAACATGCTGTTATTTCACATGATTACTGTAAAACAAAAAGAATGAAACATTATTCAATAAATCAGGAAGTTACGTTTGTGTTTAATTGCGAGTAATAATCGGAGTAGTGGATTTCGGATGTAGCAAAGGTCTCCTGCATACATAGGAGGTCTGTGCGAGGTCTGTGCTACCCTAAGTTAAGACCTTCCGGTGCTCCGAGCTGAGCGACATACGATAGTGACTTCTACACCCTTGGTGTCTTCACTGCATGTTATAGGGTGTAATTTTATAATAATAATAATAATAATAATAATAATAATAATTATTATTATTATTATTAACTGCAATTGGGTTGTCACCCGGTGGCAGTAGTTATTTTACATGTATACAAAATATGAAATTGCTTACTAATAAATTTAAGTCGGGAGGGCTACATGAGAAGCATGTAGTGGCAACTTGGAATCTTGGGAACAATATCAGCATTTGCTTATACAAACAGCGAAACCAAGAAAAACCTGTGTCGGGGTGGCCGATCGCAGGACCTTCCGAAAACTGACTTCTAGCCGGCAGTCCGGCATCTAAAGTAAAAACAGCAATACACACATAGTACAGCAAATACACATAAGATGACAACAATACACACAAGACAAATAACAACCTATCTTGAAGAAGGAAACCCCATTTCCTTACAAGTCGTAACTAGGCACAAGACCACGTGATGTCACATTTCTTAAGACATGAATGGGGTTTATAGAATATTTCAGGGTTGAAAAGGATAAAGATAATAATTTTAGAAATGTATTTATATCCTAGAAAAGAAATGCTGATGTGCTGCAGCTGGTCATTAAAGGGACAGAAATGTGAAACAAACTTTGTGCAACAAAAAGGATTGTAATTGGCTTCATTTCTCGGTAACTAGTATTTGCCGCTCTGATATTTGAACGTACTGAACTGAAGCATGCTCAGTGTTTGTGTTTGAACATCGTTAGCAGCAACTGAAGCAGAAAAGATTCCAGCCGCTTTGAGGACAGGCAGCACAGAAAGGCTGCGCAACATTAACAAACATCCGTGTATTTTGACTGTAAATAATACCGTTGAAATGTTCCTATTTGCAGTGTATATCAAGAATTCGATATTCTGTAATGTAACGACTTCTCACCTAAAATTGGTGGCATAATTTTCTTAAGAAGTGTTGTTGCGTATCTGAAAACCTCCATGCCGCCACGTCACAAAAGAATTTCCTCTTGATAAAGGTGTTAGAGAGAATAGCTTTCTGTTTCCGAAAGACATATTGAAACAAAAGGCACAGAGATATTGAGGTTTCGATCCAAAAGTACGAGGGTGTGCTAACTAGTCCTTAGCCCGAGCTACTATCCGATGTCGTAGGACGGAATCGATAGTGCCGTTGGAAAGAGGGGTCTGTTCATGTGCCGAATTGCAAGACTTTTCTTGTTACAGAGGCTGAAAGGAAGTATGTCAGGCAACGCGCGCGATCTCGACAACATGGAGACGCGAGCTGTCATCAATTTTTTTTTTTTTTGCAAGGCAAGGCGCCGAAGGTAATTCACGCCATTCTGACAGAAACATTAGAGGAACATGAACCATCGTATGCCACCGTAAAAAATGGGTGGTCCAGTTTAAATGTGGTGATTTTTCCACCTGTGATGCGCCTCGTCCTGGACGACCCAAAACAGTGACCATTTCTGAGATTATTCAACAAATTCACGAGTTAATCTTGGAAGACCGCCGAATTTCGGCTAAATCAATAACTGAGTAACTGGACATCTCAAGTGAGCGAGTTGGGTCCATCATTCATGAAGATTTGGACATGCGGAAGATCTCCGCCAAGTGGGTCCCGAAATGTCTGAACACGGATCAAAAACGTCAACGGTGCCAGTCGTCTGAGAAATTTTGGATTTTTTCGGCGCGATACAAACGATTTCCTGTCGCGATTGGTGACCATGAACGAAACCTGGTTATATCACTACGACCCGGAGACAAAGTAACAATCAGTGGAGTGGCGGCATAGCGACTCACCCCGCCCCCCCCAAAAAATCCGAGTGCAAAAATCCGCTGGAATCGTTCTCGCCTCGATTTTTTGGGATCAAGACGGCATCCTCCTCATTCATTATCTTCCAAAGGCCCACACTATCAACGCGGAGTATTACTCATCTCTGCTAATGCAATTTAAGGACATTTTGATGGAAAAAAAGCCGCGGGCATTTCACCAAGGGAATCTTGTTCTTGCACGACACTGCCCCGGCTCACCTGGCAGTAGCAACCCACAAAAAACTGGCCTACGTGGACCGCCAATATCTTGATCAGCCATCTTTTTCTACGGATCTGACCCCGTCGGACTACCACCTGTTTCCTAGACTGAAAAAATAATTGAAAAGTCGTCATTTTTCGTCCGACGCAGAGGTCATTGCTGCCACGGAGACCTGGTTGGACGGACAGCCTACTGAATTTTTTTTTGAGTGAGTTGAAAAAGTTAGAGCAACGGGTCAAGAAGTATATTGAGCTTCATTGGGTGTATGTTGAATAAATCCCGAGTTTGGTCGTTGTAGCTTGTTTCATTCGTGGTCGGGCTAAGGACTTATTAGCACTCCCTCGTAACTCCGTGAGGATAAGATCACTTATCATTTTCATCCACATAGCTCTCATTTTATTAATTCAATACAAATGCGTAATACTGTAAACGGTGTGGCCTTCGATAGACCACCTAAATCAGAGGATTTCTCAAAACATGTTTCAAAACATTTTTCTTCGACTTTCTTTTTTTAGCTCGTTTTCTCACTCTTTGTTTGTTCCTGTCATATTTCCATTTTTATTTTTTCATTTTAGAGCCATATTTTCTCCATCTTTTATTTCTCTTTGTAGCGAACAGCTTCCGAGGAGCTGCGGATATCTTTTTGTGTGTGTTTGCGAATGCAAGAACCCGAAATCTTCCGCGACGGATTTTTTTAAACTCCTGTCAGGATGTGACAGTGTATCAACATGTTCGTGGATTGTTCACAGTAGAACAGGACATGAAGGCCCAGAGGGAAAGTAGAGGTATATCTCTACTCTTTCTTTAACCTCGGCGCCAAATGGGGTGCATGATCAGAACCACGTCTTGGCTCCTTTATCCCCGAGAAGGAAACCCGGTACCCAAAATACAGAAAATTGTGTAGACCCCAGGGCTGGTCTGGACGGGTGCGGAAAATCTAACCATCCAGTCCGTAACGAGTCGCTATACCGACTACGCTCTTCCAGCCGACACTGTGTTAAAATCTAATGACAATTCAATTGTATAAATAAGCTACGTTTTGCTTTCTAATGACTTCCCATTTAATGTTCATGTATAGGGAAATTTTCGTATTGAATGTCTTTCGTAGTCACGTAAATACCTCTCACACTGTCGTTATGTTTAAAACATTCCAACAATAAATTTAATATTTTTAGTAGATGTAAAAGTCGCAGCCAACTGCATTATATATGAATTTATTTCGATATACCGTCGTTGTTACCGAAGTGTTTGTTGCTATTGGTTTATATTATGATCTATTGAAGGTGTGTAATCATCTCAGTAATTAACCAACTTGATGCACAAAATTTTTCTTTCACAATAAGTTTATTTCATGCCTCTACATGTTTCGAGCACATGTGCTCATCATCACGAGGTCAAAATTACATTACACAGCCTCGGGTATCGTCACACCTATAGGTGGCCGTCTGGTGTACAAGACGGCCACATATACGTGTGATGATACCAGAGGCTGTGTAATGCAATTTTGACCTCCTGATGATGAGCACATATGCTCGAAACATGTAGCGGCATGAAATAAAAGTATTGTAAAACAAAATGTTTGTGTATCAAGTTCGTTAATTACTGAGATAAATATACTGAGATGCACAGCCAGCAAAGTGTCAAAAAAAAAAATTATAATCAGTTAAGCTTGCAACGCTATCTGTTTTCATGTTGGATGTTCCTAGTATTCGAACACATTGAGTTTCGCGTCGTGACGTTGGAGGAAGCATCGTCGAATTAAACACAGTATTTGGTCAAGCACTCCCATTACAAGCCTAGACAGGTCCTGAGTGTTCCAGGAGGTTGAGGCTCCCAGGTTTCGAGATAATCGGCACATGAAAGTTGTGAAGTTGCCAGTCCTACGCACCGGCCGCATTTACCCCCCCAAGAAATATTCCTGGTACTTATTTCTGTTAGAGGCTGACACCATCGGGATTCGAGCCCGCGACCTTCCGGCTTTTAGTGCAGTGACTTAACCAACTGTGCCACTGCGAAACAGAGTATTTGATGGATGTTATTCTAGTCTTCAAAAATACAAAGGTGTTCGTAAAGGACGTACGACACGTAATGTGCAATACCTTCACTAAAATATTTAAAGTTATATAAATTAGGATGGAAAACTAATTGACCCTGATGACGGAGGCTACAGGTTTCTTCGAAACTTTGCTACTTAAAAGCGAAATATATGGCGTCGAATCCCAAAACAGAGTATATCGCACTAAAAACCTGACTTAACACAACTGGTTACCGTGCGGTATTAACAAACCATAATAGAAAAATTCTCTGGGGTTTGTCAATGTAGGAGCTTCCAGGGCCCTTTGTTCAGTATTTCATATCCCTGTCAAACAGAGTTACGCATTCAATATTCCTATAATTCATAATGAATAATTACAACATAAAAATGAGGCAGGCTTTAATGTCAAGGCTTTCGAATTATATTTCATTAAAATCTGCCCATTCTTTCAAATATTATTGGAAAATCATTCTCTGGACCATGCATGCATATACACATGAGTACAGTTTGGTGTCACGTATCATATGGGGCTCAGCCGCTTATTTCTTTATAAAACATGGACAAAGTACATAAATGTAAATTTTCCCCCCTATTTGTTTAAGCAATAAAAGTAAAGTGATCCCTTTACAGGCCCGCTGTGGCCTAGAGGGTCTGTAGAAGTATAGCTCTACTCTTCCATGAACGCGGCACTAGAAGGGGGTGAGTGTTGAGCAGCACGCCCCGGCCGCACTTTACCCCCAGGAAAGACGCGGTACCCATTTTACAGGAGGCTGGGTGGGCCCCAGGGCCGGTCTGGACGGGCGGAAAATCTCGTCCCCACCGGGATTCGATCCCGGACCGCTCAGCCAGTAGTCGGTCGCTATACCGACTGAGCTACCCGGTCAATTGTTTAAGCAGTACATCATAAATTAGGCAGATGATCAGGAGTATATTTCCTCACATACTTACTACGTATCTTCGAAACGCGATGAAGGAAAATGATCAGTTGCATGTGTCGGTGGTCCTATCCTGGAAAACAGCCCAGTTCTCCATTTAACATCGGGTAGATCGGCCCCCAGATTCTGGACGTTTTGGCGAATGAGAAGAATTTTGTACCTGGAGTGTGGATACATACCCCATCCAGTTGCCAAATAACAACACTTAATAAGACATATGATTATTTAAATTATGTATTTCATGAAAAAATGCATTTATCTGACTCAATAGTTCATCATTTAACAACTGCACATGTTGTAACCTGTAACCCAACTTTTGATAAATGGAACAAAACTCTGTCACTATTGTCTGTACGATTAAATTTGCATGTACTTCACCGCTAAATCATGCTTTATTTTCCATAAACTTAATTAAGGTTTTCACAGTTGGAATTAACAAACTTTCGTCCAGAATTCATGAAATACAAAATTGTGGAATCCAAAAATATTTCAGTGCAGTATTTTAACAGTTCTGAATACAAAATCTGAATGAGTTGCCCTGTACCAATAGGGACTGCATCAGCATCGCAAATTCAACTGGAATTTGCTGGGCATAAAATACACTGCGAAAACAGTTTCCCTGCAAATGTAGCATGTTGTGCTTTGAACAACCAACTTCATCAAAAATACCCAACTTTACTTCAGAAGTCTGTGATCCATTGCTATAACAAAACGTACAAAAATTTTTAATAATATTTCGACCTATACTGAAATAACAAATTATTGCAAATCCCAGGGCTATGCTAAGGGGCAGAGACGTTGAAATGGCACGCATCTCCATTTTATTTGCCGCGTTTAATAATGTGTGAGGTTGTCCTTCCACTTTCCCTTAAGATTTTATAGTGCGAAGTTTAATTAACTAATGGTAGAAAGCCATAAGAGTCTTCAGGGGAATTTTATATTCATTGTAGAGACATTCTGGTGTAGCAGTGCGCCAGACTGTACAAGGAGAAACATTCGAAAACTACGTTCCGAGAAACGGTCGGGAACTACGTTCCAACCCACTCTCAGAAGTAAAGAAGTAAATCTTCTGCTTCTTTATTGCATTTACATTGCGGTAACCAAAGACTACAGTGAATTAACGTCACTAGGATATTTATATGAAATTGTTCTATTGCATGACAAAATACAGAACTTTAAAACGTGTGAAAAGAAAATTGTTTTGTTTTGCGAGCATGTTAGAGTTCCTTTTCTTCTGTGTTTTGAAGGAGGAATAAAGACAGTTGGCATATTTAATGTATTAATCTTCAAAATTTTTGTAGTCTACGTTGAAGCGTCCGGCCTCAATAAAATATAGCAACAAAAATAACAATTAGTACTACCACCAAAATCACCACCACCACCACCACTAAAACCGCCACCACCACTACTACCACCACCACCGCCACCACCACCACCACCACCACCACCACCACCACCACCACCACCACCACCACCACCACCACCACCACCACCACCACCACTACTACTATTAGTACCACCACCATCACCA